>Ga0102592_1001065_pt1 | contig 34649 bp, 30 predicted proteins | sample AraplaCol_mMF_r2_FD_76861 | JGI IMG/M metagenome (GOLD analysis project Ga0102592, IMG submission 76861) | Arabidopsis root microbial communities from North Carolina, USA - plate scrape MF_Col_mMF_r2 (SPADES assembly) (version 2) | ecosystem: Host-associated > Plants > Roots > Endosphere...
CGCCTTGCCCAGCATGGCCGTCACGCGACGCACCACGACCGGGTTGGTCGGGACCGAGGCGGCGAGCTCGGCGCTGGCCACGGCGCGGTCGGCCGAGAAGGCGCTCTTGTGCGCCAGATAGGCCAGGGCGTGCGCGGCGACGGGGAATTTCTGACTGTCGGACATTTTTCTATGACAGGACCCTAAGGGCGTCGCTCGTGCGTTCAACCAAAAACTATCGTTGTCATCCGGCTTCAGGTCGCGATTGAACCGGAGCAGGATTGGGTGTATCGCGCCCCGCTTGATCGATATGGGGCTCCGCATCGCGTTTTGCGAGGGCGACCCCGGAGGGATTGAATGGCTTCCGAAGCCTCTGGCGCTCCCGCTTCCGACAGCGCCGCCCCCAACACCGCTGTGTGTGACGTCCCTCCGCAAGCCGGCCATGACCTGAAAGGGCATAGCTTCCTGGCGCTCGCGCTCGGCGCCGTGGGCGTGGTGTTCGGCGACATCGGGACCAGCCCGCTCTACGCCATGCGCGAGGCCCTGGCCCATTCGCGCAGCACCACCGCCACCGAGCACGCCGTGCTGGGGGTGGTGTCGTTGGTGCTGTGGACCCTGACCCTGTTCGTCACGATCAAGTACGTGATCTTCTTCATGCGGGCCGACAACAAGGGCGAGGGCGGCACCCTGGCCCTGATGGCGCTCGCGCAGAAGGCGCTGGGCAAGGTCGGCAACAAGCGCTCGACCGCGGTGTTCTTCCTGGGCGTGATCGGCGCGGCCCTGTTCTACGGCGACGGCATCATCACCCCGGCCATCTCGGTGCTGTCGGCGGTGGAGGGCATGAAGGATGCGCCGCACGTCGGCCACGCCCTGTCGGCCTATGTGCTGCCGATCTCGGCCGGGATCCTGGTGGCCCTGTTCCTGGTCCAGGCCAAGGGCACCCATCGGATGGCCGCCCTGTTCGGCCCGGTCATGGCCGCCTGGTTCCTGATCCTGGGCGCCCTGGGCCTGTTCCACCTGGTCGACGACCTGTCGATCCTGCGCGCCTTCAATCCCTGGTACGGCGTGCGCTTCTTGCTGGAGAACGGCTTCCTGGGCTTCGTGATCCTGGGCAGCGTGTTCCTGGCGGTGACCGGCGCCGAGGCGCTGTACGCCGACATGGGCCATTTCGGCAAAGGCCCGATCCGCGCCGCCTGGCTGTACCTGGCCTTCCCCTGCCTGGCCCTGAACTATCTGGGCCAGGGCTCGCTGGTGCTGGACCATCCGGCCTCGCGGCACAATCCGTTCTGGGACATGGTCCCGACCTTCGCCTACTGGCCGGTGCTGCTGATGGCCACGGTGGCCACGGTCATCGCCAGCCAGGCGGTGATCACCGGCGCCTTCTCGATGACCCAGCAGGCGGTGCAGCTGGGCCTGCTGCCGCGGCTGGACATCAAGCGCACCTCCGAGACCCAGGCCGGGCAGATCTACGTGCCTTCGGTCAACACCTTCCTGCTGGTCGGGGTGCTGATCCTGCTGGTGATGTTCCAGAGCTCGCACAAGCTGGCCAGCGCCTACGGCATCGCCGTGACCGGTGCGATGTTCGTCGACACCCTGCTGGCCTATGTGGTGCTGCGCCTGGTGTGGAAGTGGAACCTCTGGCAGACCGCCGCCCTGCTGATCCCGCTGGCGATGATCGACCTGGTGTTCATCGCCTCCAACATGCTGAAGATCCCGGACGGCGCCTGGCTGCCCCTGGCCTTCGGGGCCGTGCTGGTGCTGATCATGTGGACCTGGACGCGCGGCGCCCAGATCCTGACCGACAAGACCCGCCGCGACAGCGTGCCCCTGGTCGATCTGATGGAGATCCTGCGGGCCCGCGCGCCGCACCGCGCTCCCGGCACGGCGATCTTCCTGACCTCCGACCCGGACATGACCCCGGTCGCGCTGATGCACAATCTCAAGCACAACAAGGTGCTGCACGAGCGCAACGTGATCTTGACCGTCCGCACCGCCGAGACCCCGCGCGTCGCCGACGAGGACCGCGTCCGCACCCAGGCGATCAACGCCGACTTCAAGAAGGTCGAGATCTATTACGGCTTCATGGAAAGCCCGAACGTGCCCAAGGCCCTGGCCATCCTGCGCAAGCAGCAGGGCCTGAAGTTCGACATCATGGCCACCAGCTTCTTCCTCGGCCGCCGCTCGATCGTGCCCTCGGCCAACAGCGGCATGCCGCTGTGGCAGGACCGGATCTTCATCTTCCTGATGAAGAACGCCACCAACCCGACCGACTTCTTCAAGATTCCGCCCGGCCGCGTCGTCGAGCTGGGCGCCCAGGTGACGGTCTAGCCGATGGAAGCGGCCCTTCGCATCCTCGGCGACGGCCTGTCGATCGCCGCCCTGGCGATCATCGCCTCCACGGCCCAGACCGCCTGGAAGCGGATCCCGGACGGGACGCGGATCCCGATGCAGTGGGGAGCGGACGGCAAGCCGACCTGGCGGGTGTCCAAGGCCGTCGGCCTGCTGGCCATCCCGATCCTGGCGATCGTCATCCTGCTGTCGTTCACCCTGACCCAGCTGACCTTCACGGCCGAAGGCGTCGGCGCGGTGATCGTGCTGTGCGTGCGCTCGATCCTGGCCGCCGCCCTGGCGCTGAGCCAGCTGGTCCATCTGCGCAAGGTGATGGAGACCCTGCGCGACGACGGCGACTCCTAGGGTCGGGAGGCGATTTGCGGCGATCGACCCCGGTCGGGCCAACACCTGCGTTTCAATCGACACGAAACCGCGCTAAACGCCCCGCGACCTTGTGTTTCTCCACCGGAGAAACACGCTGCGACTTTGTGTTTCTCGGAAGGACCCCCTCATGGCTGGCAAGCCCGTGAAGAAGGTCGTGCTCGCCTATTCGGGCGGCCTCGACACCTCGATCATCCTCAAGTGGCTGCAGACCGAGTACGGGGCGGAGGTCGTCACCTTCACCGCCGACCTGGGCCAGGGCGAAGAGATCGAGCCGGCGCGGGCCAAGGCCCTGGCCGCCGGCGTCAAGCCGGAGAACATCTTCATCGAGGACGTGCGCGAGGAGTTCGTGCGCGACTTCGTGTTCCCGATGTTCCGGGCCAACACCGTCTATGAGGGCCAGTACCTGCTGGGCACCTCGATCGCTCGTCCGCTGATCGCCAAGAAGCAGATCGAGATCGCCCGCAAGACCGGCGCCGACGCCGTCAGCCACGGCGCCACCGGCAAGGGCAACGACCAGGTCCGCTTCGAGCTGGGCTATTACGGCCTGGAGCCGGACATCCACGTGATCGCCCCGTGGCGCGAATGGGACTTCAAGTCCCGCGAGGCCCTGCTGGACTTCGCCGAGAAGCACCAGATCCAGATCGCCAAGGACAAGCGCGGCGAAGCCCCGTTCAGCGTCGACGCCAACCTGCTGCACTCCAGCTCGGAAGGTAAGGTCCTGGAAGACCCGGCCGTCGAGGCCCCCGAGTTCGTGCACATGCGCACGATCGCGCCGGAAGACGCCCCCGACAAGGCGACGGTCATCACCATCGACTTCGAGAAGGGCGACCCGGTCGCCATCGACGGCGTGGCCATGAGCCCGGCCACCCTCCTGACCAAGCTGAACGAACTGGGCCGCGACAACGGGATCGGCCGCCTGGACCTGGTCGAGAACCGCTTCGTCGGCATGAAGTCGCGCGGCGTCTACGAGACCCCGGGCGGCACCATCCTGCTGGCCGCCCACCGCGGCATCGAGTCGATCACGCTGGACCGCGGCGCCATGCACCTGAAGGACGAGCTGATGCCGAAATATGCGTCGCTCGTTTACAACGGCTTCTGGTTCTCGCCCGAGCGCGAGATGCTGCAGGCCGCCATCGACTACAGCCAGGCCAAGGTCTCGGGTCAGGTGCGGGTCAAGCTCTACAAGGGCAACGTCGCCGTCATCGGCCGCACCAGCCCCTACAGCCTCTACGACCAGGACCTGGTCACCTTCGAGGAGGGCAAGGTCGCCTACGACCACCGCGACGCCGGCGGCTTCATCAAGCTCAACGCCCTGCGCCTGCGCGTGCTGGCCAAGCGCGACAAGCGCGACGCCTAGGCTTTACGGTCCTTCGACACGAGAAAGCCCCGCCGGCGACAGCGGGGCTTTTTTGTTTGGACCGGCTTTTGATCCAGGTCAGGCGTCAGCAGGCGCCGTTCCCGGCCCTACTTCCGCTTTCGAGTGGCCGCGGGCGCCGCTCGGGTTTGGGGCGTCGTCTCAGGCAGTCGCGGGAAAACCGAGAAATCCGGCAGCGGATGCGCCTGAAGTTCGGCGTCGTTCCCGATCGGCAGGATGGAGGCCTTCGACCCATCGAACGCCGGCCAGGCCGGCAGCCCGTCGCCCGTCGGGCCGCCCGTTCGCGCGAACTGGACCACGGTGTCGGCCAGCCGGTCCGCCAGCCGCCGATCCTCCGCGGCCCAGGACCGCGGGTCCACGGCGAGATTGTCGAACATGTACTGGACGTCGACGCCGTGGCCGGCGCCGCAGCCCCAGGAACAGGGCGTCGGCGGTTCCGCCGGGCGATGCGCAAAGTAGTAGACGTACGATCTGGAGCGCCCGTATTTCGCCTGCAGGGCGGCCCAATACTCCATGCGCCAGCCCCACCAGTCGTTGGTCAGTTGGTTGATGGCGGCGGCGGCCTCCGTATCGGTCGGGCCGGGATAGGCGGCCAGCAATCGATCGGACGGCGCATAGCCCAGGAGCTTGGCCATCTGGTCGCGGCGCCCGGCGGCGGTGGATGCGCTGGGGTCGAGGTAGAACCCGATCAGGTCCTTGCCCTCCTCGGCGGTCCATCCCACCAGCAGGGGCACGTCGTTCTGGCCGCCATCGCGATAGGTGGTGGTCAGGTCCGAGCGCAGCAGGCGCCCGTCGACATAGACGCGCGGCAGCCAGGCTTGCTTCTGCAGGTCCTCGACGCTCAGCTTGCGCAGGTCCGCCAGACGTTCCGCCCCGACGGCCTTGGCGAAGGCTAGGCCCTTTGCTTCGGCGGTGGAGTTCCGATCGAAGCGGTGATCGTCCTCGGGGTTGATCGGCATCGCATCGTTTCCGCTCGCGGCGATGGCCCGCTGAAACAGGCCCTTCGCCAAAGGAGACGCGACCAGCACAGCGACCGATTCACCTCCCGAGGATTCGCCCATGATCGTCACGCGGTCGGGATCGCCGCCGAAGGCCGCGATGTTCGTCCTCACCCAGCGCAGGGCCGCGATCTGGTCGAGAATGCCCTGGTTTCCGGACACGTGCTCCGGCGACTCGGCGCTCAATTCGGGAGACGCATAGAACCCGAATATGCCGAGACGGTAGCTGAGGGTGACCACGATGGCCCCGCGCCTGGCCAGATTGGCGCCGTTCTGCACGGGCACGGCGGCGGCGCCGCTGTCCATGGCGCCGCCGTGGATCCACACGATGACCGGCAGTTTCTCGGCCTTGGCCGGCGCCCACACGTTCAAATACAGGCAGTCTTCGCTCTTGGGGTTTGGAACCCAGGTCGCCGTCTGGGCGCAGGCCGGGGCGAAATCCCGCGTCGGCCTTTGGCCCTCCCACGCGACGACGGGTTGCGGCGGCCGCCAGCGGAGGTCGCCCAGGGGCGGCGCCGCGAACGGGATCCCGAAATATTCATTGAGGCCGCCGTTCTGCGATCCCACGATCGCGCCTCCGGTCACCTTCACGGGCTGGGTCGCCGGCAAGGCGTAGCTGGCGTGAGAAAAGAACAGGCTCAAGAGGCCGGCGACAGCGGTCCTCATCCCCAAACGCTTCACGATTTCCCCCTGCGGCGTCTTCCGGCCCCGTCATCGACCGGCTTGTTTTTGTTCGCGAGATTCCATCGCAAACAGACGGCCCATAACATGCCGACCGAGATATCCGTCTTCGATTTCACTGACGGCCGCATCAGCTGAATTGGCCGGCCGGTTTCCGAGGCCGGCGACCCTCGCGCCCTGACACCAGGCGTCGATCCGTTTTCGCGGCCCGGATCAGGGCGGTGTTCCGTTTGTCAGGCCGTCGCCGGCCCGGCCGTCGGCTGCACCAGGCTGGGCGCCAGGTTCACGCCGGTCTTGTTGTAGATCACCCAGCCGATCAGCCGGAACGCCGCGTCCAGCAGCTGCTGGGCCAGGACCAGGGTCATGAACTTGGTGAACTGCAGGGTCTGGTTGAAGGCCAGCTGCTGGTTGCGCATGATCATGTCGGCCGCCTCGGCCGGGATCTGGTGGTTGGCCAGGGCCACCCGCGTCTGCATGGTCGCCTCGGCCAGGCTGCGCAGGTAGCCGGCCACCACCGACTTGTTGGCGTTCCACCACTGGGTGGACACCCCGCCCAGTTCGTCCTCCAGCGCCGAGACCAGGTCGTCCACGTTGTCGATGTCCAGGCTCGCGAAGTCGACCATCGGTTCCCGCCCTCTAGTTCTTCATGGCGCCGACGGCCTTGGCCGCCTGGTCGCAGCTGATCATCATGGCCGTGGTGGCGCCGGTTCCCGGAACCAGGCCGTAGGTCCTGTGCAGCGTCGCCAGGCCCGAGACCTGGGCGCTGCAGCCCTTGATGAAGCCGACGGTGGCGCCGCGCGCGTCCTCGGCCCGCCTGCCGGCCACGGGCGCCGAGGCGGCGCGTACGGCGACCACGGCCAGGGCGCCCTGGATGGTGGCGTAGGTGTCGACCGCGCCCGGATAGGTCGCCTTGTCCTGGTAGAGCCCCATCTCGGCCTGGGCCGCCAACTTGGCCACGCTCTCGTAGGCGGCGGTGGTCTTCTGGTCGAGGGTCGCGTCATAGGGCGGCGCGAACAGCGCGCAGGCGCTCAGGATCAGGGCCAGGCCGGCGACGCCGGAGGCGCGGATCACGGAAACGATGGTCATGCGGCGCCTCCCCCAAGGCCAATCACGGGTGGTGATCGCGCCGGACTCAAGCAGTCGCTCATCGGGCCTCGCCCGGCCGATAGGTCCGCTCGACATGGCCGTTCAGCTGGTCCGGATAGAAATAGACCGCCCGCAGGTCGCCCTTGGCGTAGCGCTGGGCCTGGTCGGCGAAATGCCGGGAGGCCGGGTCGCCGCTCTCGCCGCCGGCCGACACCGCCAGGGCCTTCACCCTCGGCCCGAACTCGACCACGGCCACGAAGCTGTTGCCGCCGGTCCCGTAGTACTTCTTCGTGCCCGGATAGCGCTTGGCCCCGAACGAGGCCAGCGAGCCCCACTGGCCCGAGGTGAACGGCACGGGGATCGAGGGCTTGCGGTCGTCGAAGGTCTGGACGATGGCGCCGTCGTTGCGCTGGAAGCGGTTGATCTGACCCCAGGGCGTGCGCCAGTCGCCGAAGTCGGCCGCCAGGCGGTCCGAGGCCTCGGCCAGGGCCGCCAGCTTCTGGGCCGGCGTCGTGCGCTCGGCCATGTACTTGTAGACCGACACGCCCTGGGTCCTGGCTTCGGCCGCCGACTTCGCCCACAGAGCCTCGCCCCAGAACACCGCTAGCGAGGTCTCGGTCGAGCCTTCCGACCACTTCAGGTCCCAGGCCTTCAGCGCCGCCATCTGGGCCGCGAGCCGGGCCTTGACCGGATCGTGGTCGGGCGTCGCGTCATAGGCCTTGGAAAGCGTCGGGATCAGGTCGGCGAAGGCGGTCAGGTAGGGGTCGTAGGCCGCTTCGACCAGGGTCGGCGGGCTGAAGTCCTTGCGGGCGCTCAGCACCCGCGTGGCGTGGACCCCGCGCGGCGTCTCGCCGACGCTGTCCATGTAGCGCGGATAGTCGGCCTGTTTGGGGCTGTAGGGGCCGGCCGCCGAATAGGGCCAGTTGTTGGTGTTCATCAGCCAGCCGTTGGGCGGGTTCTTCAGGTGGGGCGCCTCGGACAGGGCGTGCAGGCCGTTCCAGTCGGTGGCCGGGTCCGAGCCGTCGACCGGTTTGGTGTAGTCGAAGCGGTCGTCGCGGCGCGGGATGAACTGTGGATGCAGATAGGCCACCTCGCCCTTGTCGTCGGCGAACAGGGTGTTGTTCGAGGAATTGGCCTTCAGCTCGGCCACCTTCAGGAAGCTTTCGTAGTCGATGGCCTTGGTGCGCAGGAACGACTGCTCCAGGGCCTCGACCGGCCGGTACATCATCGCGAAGGCGATCCATTTGTCGCCCGCCGCCCGAACGATCGGACCGTGATGGGTGCGATAGACGGTGAAGGTTCTGTGGGCCAGCGACCCGTCGGCGGCCTTGTAGGCGACCTCGACGGTCGAGGTCGTCACCGGCCGCGCCTCGGCCCCGTACCGGTAGAACAGCTTGCCGTCCTTGCGGACGATGGTCTCGGCGAACTCGTCGACCACGTCGACCGTGCTGGAGGTGTGCATCCAGCCGGCGCGGGCGTTGAAGCCCTGATAGACGAAGAACTGTCCCCAGGTCGCCGCGCCATAGGCGTTCAGCCCCGCGTCGCTGGTCATCTGCAGCTCGGAGCGGAAGAAGAACGAGGTGTGCGGGTTGATCAGCAGCAGGGCGTGGCCGTCCCTGGTGTTGGACGGGGCGATGGCGAAGCCGTTCGATCCGGTGGGCTCGCGGAACGCGACGCCTTGCGCGAACTCCCGGGCCCGGACCTCGGCCGAGGCCTGCCGTTGCGGCTGGCCGTAGAACGCCTCCAGCTCGCCCAGCGAGATCCGCTCGACGTCGCCGCCGATGCTGCCCTCGGTGAAGCTCAGCGCCATCCACGGCTCGAACCGGGTGATGACCTTCGGCTTCACGGCCGGATGGGTCGCCAGGTAGAAGTTCAGCCCGTCGGCCCAGGCGTCCATCAGCGCCTTCAGCCAGGCGGGGCTCTGGGCGTAGCGGGCCTTCAGGTCGGCGGGATCGACGAACAGCTTCATCCGCAGGTCCTGCCAGACGGCCTTCTCGCCTTCGGCTTCCGCCGTGCGGCCCAGGGCCGTCAGGTAGTTGGCCTCGACCCGGTTGAAGTCGTCCTCGGCCTGGGCGTAGACCATGCCGAACACCGCGTCGGCGTCGCTCTTGCCGTGCACATGGGCGATCCCCCAGTCGTCACGGACGATCTGGACCCTGGCCGCGACGGCGCGCTGGCGAGCCAGGTCGGCGGCGGGCGAGGCCGCCAGGGCGGGCGCCGACAGCGCCGCGCAGGCCGCCGACAGCAGCAACAGATTTCCGATATGCAAGACGCGCCCTCCCGATTCACGGGACCGGACCGTCGGGCGCCGCCCTGCCGTTGTCCAGGCCCGGACGGGGCGTCAGTCTTCCGCGACAGGGCGAGCCGCCAGCCAGAGGCAGATCAGGCCCCCGGCTGCGATGACCGGCAGCAGGGCCAGCAGCACCTGGTTGGACGAGCGCCCGGCGCCGATCAGGGCGGCGGCCAGCAGCGGGCCTGCGGCCGAGCCGAGTCGTCCCATGACCACGGCGGCGCCGACGCCCGTGCCGCGCAGGCGGGCGGGATAGAAGCCCGGCGCCAGGCCGTAGACCGTGGACTGCACGCCGGAGACGGTGGCCCCCAAGGCCGCGCCGACCGCCAGATAGACCAGCAGCGAGGCCGGCGCGCCGGCCGCCGCCGCCACCGAGGCCGCCGAGGCGCCGAACACGCCCAGGATGGTCAGGGTCCGCCGCCGGCGGTTGTCCATCAGCCAGCCGGTGGCGATGCTGCCGGCCGCGCCCGCCAGGTTGAAGGCCATCTGCACCAGGCCGGCGTCGGGCCGGCTCAGGCCCCGGCCGATCAGCAGCGACGGCAGCCAGCTGAGCAGCAGGTACATGATCAGCAGGGCCAGGAAGAAGGCGGTCCACAGCAGCAGGGTGGTTAAGGCCCGCCCTTCGCCGGCGATCGCCTCGACGAAACCCGATTTCCGACCGTCGGCCGCGCTCGGGGCCTTCGGCGGGTTGGGCAGCAGCGGGATGGCCAGCAGCAGGGCCAGCAGCGGTCCCACGCCGCCGACGTGGAAGATCATCCGCCAGTCCGACGGCTCGGCCCCGGCCAGGCTGACCAGGGCGGCCACGGCCCCACCGCAGGGCATGCCGGCATAGAGAAAGCCGACGGCCCGGCTGCGCAGCTTGGGCGTGACGCTTTCGGCCACGATGGCGATCAGGTTGGGCAGGGCCCCGCCCAGGCCGACGCCGGTGAGAAAGCGGGCCAGCAGCAAGCTCTTGAGATCCGTGGCCAGGCCCGTGGCGATCGACAGCAAGCCGAACGCGGCCACCGAGACCAGCAGGGTGACCTTGCGGCCGAAGCGATCGGAAAGCCGGCCGCCCATGGCGGCGCCCGCCATCAGGCCAAAGGTGCTGACGCTGAAGAACCAGCCCAGGTCCTCGGGCTTGAGGCCCAGATCCGGCGCCAGGCGCGGCGCGGCGACCCCGGCGGCCTGCAGGTCGAAACCCTCGAACAGGGCTAGGAGGCAGCAGAGGGCGACGGCGATCAGGCCGCCGCGCTGCGGGCTTGCGGTGGGGTCGCCGTGGCGCATGGGTTCTCCTGGGGTTTCCTCGACGTCGAACGTTTTCGTTCGATCTGTTGATTGGCGTCAGCCCAACTTGGACATGACCTCGGCGGCTTCGGTGAAGGCGGTGTTGGCGGCCGGCACGCCGGCATAGATGGCGATCTGCATCAGCACCTCCTTCAGCTCGTCCTCGGTGAAACCGCCCTGTTCGAGGCCGGCGCGGACATGCAGGCGGAACTCCTCCCAGCGGGCCAGGCTGGCGCAGATCGCCAGCACCAGCAGGCGGCGGGTGCGGTGGTCGAGGCCGGGGCGTCCCCAGATCTCGTTCCAGGCGTAGCGGGTAATCATCGCCTGGTAGTCGGCAGTGAACGGCGTGCGGCCGGCCAGCGACTTGTCGACCCAGGCGTCGCCCAGGACCTTGCGGCGGGTGATCAGACCGGCCTCGAACAGCGTGTCCTGGGCCTCGCGGACGGCGGTTCCATGCTGGACCTCGGCCAGGAAGGCGCGCACCGCCCCGGCGAAGGCGATCGGGGCTTCCAGGCTGGGCAGGTGGGCGCCTTCGACCACGGCGTGGCGGGCGCCGGGGACGGCGGCGACGATCCGCTCGCCGTGCCCCTCGAAGGGGGTCGCGGCGTCCAGGGTTCCGGTGATCACCAGGGTCGGGACGCGGATGGCGGGCAGGCGCTCCAGCAACGCCATGTCGCGGATGGCCGCGCCGCAGCCGCAGTAGCCGTCGGGGTTCTGGGCCAGGATGCCGGCCCGGACGGTCTCGACGATCTCGGGGCGCCGCGCGCGGAAGCCGTCGGAGAAGAAGCGACCCAGCACCATCTCGACGATGGCGGCCAGGCCCTCGGCCCGGATCAGGGCCAGGCGCTGGTCCCAGACCGCCGGATCCATGGCTGGGGAGGTGCAGGCCAGCACCAGCGCCTCGATCCGCCCGGGCGCCTTCGTGGCCAGTTCCATGGCGATCATGCCGCCCAGCGATGTGCCGCAGAGGCTGGCCTTGGCGATCCCCGCCGCGTCCATGACCGCCAGCACGTCGTCGGCCAGCAGGTCCAGGCTGTAGTCGCCCGCCGGCGCGTCCGAGGCGCCGTGGCCGCGCGTGTCCAGCCGAAGCACGCGGAAATCGGGCGTCAGGTGCGGGACGGCCAGGTCGTAGAGGGAAAGGTCCAGGCCGATCGAGTTCAGCAGCACCAGGACCGGCTTGTCGGCGGCGCCGTCCAGCCGCCAGTAGATGCGGGCGCCGTGCGAGATGGCGAAGGGCATCAGCGATCCTTCTTTCGGTGTTCGGCGAGCGCGCGGGCGACCAGCGTTTCGGCCTCGCCGAGGTCGGTTCCGACCTCGGCGGCGGTCAGGTTGGCGGCCATGCGGTCCGCATCGACCTCCAGCCCCTCGACGACCGGCGCCATGGCGCAAAGGGCGCCGTGGGCCAGCTGGAACAGGTCGGCCAGCACCGGCCCCTCGGCCTGCCAGCCGCCCAGGCCGCGCTCGTGCTGCTGGAAGGCTAGGGCGGAGACGGCGGTCGCGGCCAGGTGCGGCGCACGCACCGCGGCGGACAGGGCGACCTGACAGGCGGTGGGATTGCGCTTGTGGGCCATCGCCGACGAACCGCCGCGGCCCGTCACGCGCGGCTCGAACGCCTCGGCGACCTCGGCCTGGGCCAGCAGGGCGATGTCGCCGGCGATCTTGCCGACCGCCCCGACCAGGATGGCCAGGCTGGAGGCCAGGCCGGCGACGCCGTCGCGCTGGGCGTGCCAGGGCGTCCCGCTGGCGGGCAGGTCCAGAAGCGCCGCCATGCGCTCGGCGACCGCCTGTCCCTGGCCGTCCAGGCCGGCCAGCGTCCCGGCCGCGCCGCCCAGCTGCAGGCGGATCGCGGCGGCCTGCTCGGCCTCGAAGCGCGCGAGGGCGGCGTCCAGGCCCCGCAGCCAGCCGGCGACCTTCAGGCCGAAGGTGATCGGCAGGGCGGGCTGCAGCAGGGTGCGGCCCAGCATCGGCGTCGCCGCGTGGCGTTCGGCCAGGATCGCCAGGGCGTCGGACAGCCGCGCGCCCTCGGCCCGGACCAGCCCCGAGCCGGCCTTGGCCTGCAGCATCAGGGCGGTGTCGGCCAGGTCCTGGCTGGTCGCGCCCTTGTGCAGCCATGGCGCGACATCGGAGGGCAGCCGGCCGCGCAGGGCGTTCACCAGCGGGATGGCCAGGGTTCCGGCGTGGGCCGCCTCTTGGGCCAGCGTCTCGACGTCCAGCGGCCGCGCGCAGGCCTCGGCGATGGCGTCGGCCGCCGTCGCCGGGATCAGGCCGACCTCGGCCTGGGCGCGGGCCAGGGCGGTCTCGAAGTCCAGGGCCGCGCGCAGCAGGGCCTCGTCGCCGAAGGCCGCCAGCATGGCGGGGGGCGAGGCGGGAAGATCGCGCAGCAGGGACAAACGGAAACCTTTCGATCAGACGTCGAAGAAGACGGTTTCCCGCTCGCCTTGCAAGATGATGTCGAAACGCCAGGCGTCATTCCGCCCCTTGCGGGCGACCAGGGTGTCGCGGCGCTCGGCCGGCACGAGGGCCAGGATCGGGTCGGCGTCGTTCTCGGCCGCGTCCTCGAAATAGATGCGCGTGGCCAGGCGCTTGATCAGGCCGCGGCCGAACACGCCGACGGCGATGTGCGGCGCCTGCAGGCGGTTGCCGGGACCTGGGACGGGACCGGGCCGCACGGTCCTGAAGCGGTAGAGGCCGTTCTCGTCGGTGGCCGCGCGGCCGAAGCCGATGAAGCCCTCGTCGAGCGGGACGTCCGGGCGATCGTCGTCGGGGCTGGCGTAGCGGCCGGCCGCGTTGGCCTGCCAGATCTCGATCATGGCGTCGGGCACGGGCTTGCCTTCGGCGTCGTAGACCACGCCCTCCAGGACGATCGTCTCGCCGCCGACCGCGCCACGCGGCGGCGACCGGTTCAGCACGTAGTGCTCTTCCGGGAAGAGCTCCGGCCGCGCGCCCATGTCGGACTGCCCCACGAGGTCGGCGCCGCCCTTCCAGGGAAGGCCGTAATGGAAGAACGGGCCGACGGTCTGGGACGGGGTCTGGCCGAACAGGGCCGGGTCCTGGTTGTCCAGGCGGGGGGCGGGGTTGACCGGATCAGTCGTCATGGTCGTCCTCGCCATGTTCGGTGTCTGGGGGCGTCGCCTCGCGGCCGCGAAGCACGACGTCGAACAGATAGCCCAGCGCCCAGTTGGGCTGGGTCGTGGCGAGGTCGAACCGCGAGACCATGCGCTGGCGGAACGGCGTCGGCACGGCGTTGGCGATCGGGTCGATCTCGATCAGCGGGTCGTCGGGAAAATACATCTGGGTGACGAGGCGGGTGGCGAAGGCCGGGCCCAGCAGCGACAGGTGGATGTGCGAGGGCCGCCAGGCGTTGTGGTGGTTGCCCCACGGATAGGCGCCGGGGCGGACGGTCACGTAGCGATAGCGACCCTCGGCGTCGGTGACGACCCGGCCCGCGCCGGTGAAGTTCGGATCCAGCGGGGCGTCCCACTGGTCCTTCTTGTGGATGTAGCGGCCGGCGGCGTTGGCCTGCCAGATCTCCATCACCGTGTTGGGGACCGGACGGCCGTTCTCGTCCAGCACGCGGCCCGAGACGATGATCCTCTGGCCCTGGGGCGTTCCCTTGTGCTGGGTCGTCAGGTCGGCAAGGGCGCCGCCCATCAGGCTGTCCCAGCAGCCGGCCGGACCGGTGGTCTCGGTCAGGGTGTGCGGGATCTCGACCAGCGGCTGGCGCGGCGAGCGGGCCACGGTCGAGGCGTAGCCCGGGTGCAGCGACGGCGGTTGGCCGGCGTCCTCGCGGGCATAGGGCAGGATCAGGGACATCAGACGCTCCTAGACGCGCTCGAAGGCCAGGGCCGCGCCCTGACCGACGCCGATGCAGAGGGTGGCCAGGCCGCGCCGGCCGCCGGTCGCTTCCAGCTGGCGCAGGGCGGTCAGCACCAGCCGCGCGCCCGAGGCGCCGAGCGGATGGCCCAGGGCGATGGCGCCGCCGTTCGGGTTCACGTGCGCGCCGTCGTCGGGCAGGCCCAGCTGGCGCAGCACGGCCAGGCCCTGGGCGGCGAAGGCCTCGTTCAGCTCGACGGTGTCGAAGTCGCCGATCGAGAGGCCGGTCCTGGCCAGCAGCTTGCGGACGGCGGGGACCGGACCGATTCCCATCACGCGCGGCGCCACCCCGGCCGCGGCGTAGCCGGTGATGCGGGCGCGGGGCGTCAGGCCGTGGCGCTTCACGGCGTCCTCGGAAGCGATGACCAGGGCCACGGCGCCGTCGTTGACGCCCGAGGCGTTGCCGGCCGTCACCGTGCCGCCCTCGCGGACGATGGGCTTCAGCTTGGCCAGGGCCTCCAGCGTGGTCTCGCGCGGGTGCTCGTCGCGATCGACGATCGTGGGGCCGGCCTTGCCGGGGATCTCGACAGGGGTGATCTCGCCGGCCAGGAAGCCCGAGGCCTGGGCCGCCGCCGCCCGCCGCTGGCTGCGCAGGGCGAAGGCGTCCTGGTCTTCGCGGTTCACGCCATAGTCGGCGGCGACGTTCTCGGCGGTCTCCGGCATCGAGTCGACGCCATAGGCCTTGCGCATGGCCGGATTGATGAGGCGCCAGCCGATCGTGGTGTCGAAGATCTCGGCGTTGCGCGAGAAGGCGCTGTCGGCCTTGCCCATCACGAACGGGGCGCGGCTCATGCTCTCGGCGCCGCCGGCGACGACCAGGTCGTTGTGGCCCGACAGGATGGCGCGGGCCGCGTAGCCGACGGCCTCCAGGCCGGAGGCGCAGAGGCGGTTGACGGTGACGCCCGGAACCTCGACCGGCCAGCCGGCCAGCAGCAGGGCCATGCGGGCGACGTTACGATTGTCCTCGCCGGCCTGGTTGGCGCCGCCCAGCACCACCTCGTCGATCGCCGCGAGATCGAGCCCCGGGTTGCGGGCCGCCAGGGCCTTCAGCGGGATCGCCGCCAGATCGTCGGCCCGGACCTTGGCCAGCGCGCCGCCGTAGCGGCCGAAGGGGGTGCGGATTCCGTCACAGATATAGGCGGTGGTCATTGGAAGGCTCCCGGATCGAAGGCGGCGCGGGTCTTGGCGCGGACCTCATCCAAACGAACGTTTGGAGCCAGTTCAATGAGTTTCAGGCTCTTCTCACCCTTGGGGCCGCGCCGCTCCAGGTCGAAGACGCAGAGATCGGTGATCACCAGGTCGACGCAGCCTTGGCCGGTCAGGGGCAGGGCGCAGCGCTCCAGGATCTTGCTCTCGCCGGCCTTGTTGGCGTGGTCCATGACCACGATCACCCGCTTGACGCCGGCCACCAGGTCCATGGCCCCGCCCATGCCCTTCACCATCTTGCCGGGAATGGTCCAGTTGGCGATGTCGCCGTTCTGGGCCACCTCCATGGCGCCCAGCACCGTCAGGTCGATATGGCCGCCTCGGATCATCGCGAAGCTCTGGGCGCTGTCGAAGAAGCTGGAGGTCGGCAGCTTGGTGATCGTCTGCTTGCCGGCGTTGATCAGGTCGGGATCGGCCTCGCCCTCGTAGGGGAAGGGGCCCATGCCCAGCATGCCGTTCTCGCTCTGCAGGGTGACATGCACGCCGTCGGGAATGTGATTGGCCACCAGGGTCGGGATGCCGATGCCCAGGTTCACGTAGAAGCCGTCCTGCAGCTCGCGGGCGGCGCGGGCCGCCATCTCGTCGCGGGTCCAGGCCATTATGCTTGCTCCTGAGCCGCTTCACGCGGGCGGGTGGTCAGCTTCTCGATGCGCTTCTCGTTGATCGTCGAGCGGATGATGCGGTCGACATAGATGCCCGGCGTGTGGATCGTGTTGGCGTCCAGCTCGCCCGCCTCGACGATCTCCTCGACCTCGACGATGGTCACCTTGCCGGCCGTGGCCATCACCGGGTTGAAGTTGCGGGCCGTCATCCGGAACATCAGGTTGCCCTCCGGATCGGCCTTCCAGGCCTTGATGATCGCCAGGTCGGCGCGCAGCCAGGTCTCGCGGACATAGTCCTCGCCCTCGAACGCCTCGACCGGCTTGCCCTGCGCCACCACCGTGCCGACGCCGGTCTTGGTGTAGAAGGCCGGGATGCCGGCGCCGCCGGCCCGGATGCGCTCGGCCAGGGTGCCCTGCGGGTTCAGCTCCAGCTCCAGTTCGCCCGACAGGTAGAGCTGCTCGAACAGCTTGTTCTCGCCCACGTACGAGCTGATCATCTTCCGGATCTGGCCGTTGTTGAGCAGCATCCACAGGCCGAAGCCGTCGGCCCCGCAGTTGTTGCTGATCACGGTCAGGTTCTTCACCCCGGTGTCCTTCAGGGCCGGGATCAGGGTCTCGGGATTGCCCGACAGGCCGAAGCCGCCCGACATCAGGGTCATGCCGTCGAAGGCCACGCCTTCCAGGGCGGCCGCGGCGGACGGGTAGATCTTGGACTTCATGGGCGGATCCTAGACAAGCGGCAGGCCGACATAGTTCTCGGCCAGCGTCACCTGAGCGGCGCGCGAGCCTTTGATGTAGGCGAGTTCGGCGACCTGCATCTTGCGGTCGAAGCCGTCGCGGTCGGGGAAGCGGTGGGTCAGGCTGGTGAACCACCACGAGAACCGCTCGGCCTTCCAGACGCGGGCCAGGGCGCGGGCCGAATAGCCGTCGATCCCGGCGGACGAGCCGCCATGGAAGTAGTCGACCAGGGCCTCGGACAGCATGACCACGTCCGAGACGGCCAGGTTCATGCCCTTGGCGCCGGTGGGCGGCACGATGTGGGCGGCGTCGCCGGCCAGGAACAGGCGGCCGTGGCGCATGGGCTCGGCGACGAAGCTGCGCAGCGGCGCGATCGATTTCTCGAACGAGGGGGCGCGGACGATGCGCGAGGCCGCCTCGGGACCCAGCCGGATCGACACCTCGTCCCAGAAGCGCTCGTCGGGCCAATCTTCGATACGGTCGTCCAGCGAGCACTGCACGTAGTAGCGGCTGCGGGTGGGCGAGCGCATCGAGGCCAGGGCGAAGCCGCGCTCGTGGTTGGAATAGATCAGCTCGTGGTCGCATGGCGGCGCCTCGGCCAGGATGCCCAGCCAACCGAACGGATAGACGCGCTCGAAGGTCTTGAGCACGCCCTCGGGGATCGCCGCCCGGCTGACCCCGTGATAGCCGTCGCAACCGGCGATGAAGTCGCAGTCGAGCCGGTGCTCGACCCCGTCCTTGCGCCAGGTGACATAGGGATGATCGCCGTCGACATCGTGGGGCTGGACGTCCTCGGCGTCGAAGACGATCGGGACGTCGCGCCGCTCGGCCGCGTCGAACAGATCCTTCATCACCTCCTGCTGGCCGTAGACCATGACGGTCGAGCCGCCGGTCAGGTCGGCCATGTCGATGCGAAAGACCTCGCCGTCGCTGGCCAGGTTGGTCCCGCCGTGGACGAGGCCCTCGCGCCGCATCCGCTCGCCGAGACCCAGGCGCTGCATCAGGTCGACGGTGATCTGCTCCAGCACGCCGGCGCGCACGCGGCCTTCGACATAGGACCGATCCTTGCGCTCGAGGATGACGGCGTCGACATCGGCCCGCCGCAGTAGGTGGCCGAGGAACAGCCCGGCCGGGCCCGCGCCGATGATGGCGACCTGGGTTCGCACGATGGAGCTCTCCGCCCTGACGCCGCCTCTCGCGACTTGCGGTCAGCCTGACCCCGGCGCTCCGCGATGGGGATGGACAGAGCATCACAAAAGTTGGACTTTTCGAACAGGGGCGCCAGCGCCCGATCCCGGGCGTGGAGTTCCGAGCGTGTCCAAAAACCCCGCCGTTCCGAGCTTCTTCCTGTTCGGAGAGCCCTTGAGAACCGTCGAGGGCAAGTTCATCCATCTCGAGGAATTGGACGATCGGACGCGGCCCAACGACTGGAGCATCCGCGCCCACGCGCACGCGGACCTCAACCACGTGTTCCACATAACCGCCGGAGGCGGGGTGATGCACGTGGACGGCGAGGTGATCGCCTTCGCCGCGCCGTGCCTGTTGCTGGTGCCGTCCGGCCGGGTCCACGGCTTCGCCTACGAGGTCGAGACGGCCGGTTCGGTGCTGACCATCGCCGACAGCTATCTTCGCGACCTGACCGCGCGCGAGCCGGCCTTCGCCGGCCTGTTCCGCGCCCCGCGCCAACTGCCGCTCGGGCCGGAATCGACGATCGCCGCGTCATTGCGGGAGCTGTCGCGCGAGTTGGTCTGGACCGCGCCGGCCGGCGGGGCGGCGGTCGAGGGCCACCTGCTGACCATCCTGGTCGAGGCCTTGCGGCGGCTGGTCCGGGTCGAGGCCGCGACGCCCGCGGTCCAGGGCGGTCACGTCACCCTCGTGGCCCGGTTCCGCGAACTGGTCGAAGCGCACTATCGCGAAGGCCTGCCGATGGAGGCCTATGCAGGGCGGCTGGGCGTGACCGTCGCACGGCTGAGGGGCGCGTGCTTGCGGGTGGCCGGCGCGACACCTCTGCGCCTGGTGCAGGACCGGCTGATGCTGGAGGCCAAGCGCGCGCTGCTCTATTCGAACATGACGGTGGCCGAGGTGGCTTATCATCTGGGCTTCGACGACCCGGCCTATTTCTCGCGTTTCTTCGCCAAGGCCGAAGGCCTGTCCCCGAAACGCTACCGCGACGGACGGGCGGACTTCCCGTCGACCACCGTCGACTAGGCTTGGGCGTGGTCGAGAACCCTCGCTTGCGTACATTGTATGTCTGGTATACAAATTGCCGAGCATACAATGACGAGCGCCACGGTGCGCCTCGCGCCAAGGGAAGGAACCATCATGAGCTCGACCCAGGCCGTCTTCGAGCGTCTGGACCCGGTCACGGGCGCTGTCGCGACCACCACGATCGCCATGAGTCCGGACCAGGCCCGCGGGGCCGCCGACGCCGCCCAGGCGGCCTTTCCGGCCTGGAGCGCGCTGGGGCCGAACGCCCGTCGGGCCCTGTTGTCCAAGGCCGCCGCGGCGCTCGAGGCCCGGGCGGACGCCTTCGTCGAGGCGATGATGGGCGAGATCGGCGCCACCGAGGGCTGGGCGCGCTTCAACCTGATGCTGGCCGCGTCGATGGTGCGCGAGGCCGCGGCCCTGACCACCCAGATCAGCGGCGAGGTGATCCCCTCCGACAAGCCCGGCTGCCTGGCCATGGCGGTGCGCGAGCCGGTCGGCGTGATCCTGGGCATCGCGCCCTGGAACGCGCCGATCATCCTGGGCGTGCGCGCGGTGGCCACGCCGCTGGCCTGCGGCAACACTGTCGTGCTCAAGGCCTCCGAGAACTGCCCGCGCACCCACGGCCTGATCGCCGAAGCCTTCGCGGCCGCCGGCCTGCCGCCGGGCGCGCTGACGATCGTCACCAACGCGCCGAAGGACGCGGCCGAGGTGGTCGGAGCCCTGATCGACCATCCGGCCGTGCGGCGGATCAACTTCACGGGCTCGACCGCGGTCGGCAAGATCATCGCCAAGCGCGCGGCCGAGCATCTCAAGCCGGTGCTGCTGGAGCTGGGCGGCAAGGCCCCGCTGATCGTGCTGGAGGACGCCGACCTGGACGAGGCCGTCAAGGCCGCCGCCTTCGGCGCGTTCATGAACCAGGGCCAGATCTGCATGTCGACCGAGCGGATCATCGTGGTCGACGCCGTCGCCGACGCCTTCGTCGAGAAGTTCGCCGCCAAGGCCGCCAGCCTGGCGGTCGGCGACCCGCGCGAGGGCAAGACCCCGCTGGGCGCGGTGGTCGACCTGAAGACCGTCGCCCACGTCGAGGGCCTGGTGGCCGACGCGGTGGAGGCGGGCGCCGTCCAGGTCAGCGGCGGCCCGGCCCAGGGCGTGCTGATGCCGGCCACGGTCGTCGACAAGGTCACGCCGGCCATGCGCCTGTTCCGCGAGGAGAGCTTCGGCCCGGTGGTCGGCGTGATCCACGCCCGCGACGAGGAGCACGCCGTCGCCCTGGCCAACGACACCGAATACGGCCTGTCGGCCTCGGTGTTCACCCGCGACATCGCCCGCGGCCTGAAGGTGGCGCGGCGGATCCAGTCGGGCATCTGCCACGTCAACGGGCCGACCGTGCACGACGAGGCCCAGATGCCGTTCGGCGGCGTCAAGGCCTCGGGCTACGGCCGCTTCGGCGGCAAGGCCGGGATCGACGCCTTCACCGAGCTGCGCTGGATCACCGTCGAGACCCAGGCCGGCCATTTCCCGATCTGACACCCCCTCCGGGCGCCCCGCGCCGCCCTCTTCCAGTTCCAAGGACCGAGCATGACCGACGCCAACGACACCGCGACCTTCACGGTCGAGAACCGCATCGCCTGGGTGAAGTTCAACCGTCCCGACAAGCGCAACTGCATGAGCCCCACCCTGAACCGCCGGATGATGGAGGTGCTGGACGAGCTGGAGTTCCGCGACGACGTCGGCGTGCTGGTGCTGACCGGCGAGGGCTCGGCCTGGTCGGCGGGCATGGACCTGAAGGAGTATTTCCGCGAGACCGAGGCCAAGGGCCTGGGCGCGACCCGCCAGGCCCAGCGCGAGTCCTACGGCTGGTGGCGACGCCTGCGCTGGTACCAGAAGCCGACCATCGCCATGGTCAACGGCTGGTGCTTCGGCGGCGGCTATGGCCCGCTCTATTCCTGCGACCTGGCGATCGCCGCCGACGAGGCTCAGTTCGCCCTGTCGGAGATCAACTGGGGCATCCTGCCGGGCGGCGGCGCCACCAAGGTGGTGGTCGACCTGATGCCGCTGCGCGACGCGATGTACCACGCCATGACCGGCGAGCTGATCGACGGCCGGAAGGCCGCCGCCTGGCGCCTGGTCAACGAGAGCGTGCCGCTGGAGCGCCTGGAGGCCCGGGTGCGCGAGCTGGCCGAAGTGCTGCTGAAGAAGAATCCCGTGGCTCTGAAGGCGACCAAGGACGCCGTCCGGCGGGTCAAGGAGATGACCTACGACAACGCCGAGGACTACCTGGTCCGCGCCCAGGAGGCGGCCAACGCCTTCGACAACGAGGGGCGCAAGGAAGGCATCAAGCAGTTCATCGACGACAAGACCTACAAACCGGGGCTGGGCGCCTACGATCTCGCCAAACAGAGCTGAGACGGGGCCGGGTGGAGGAAACGACGACGGGAAAGATGTCCGCATGACCCCGATGGACCATGTCGCCCTCCAGGCGCGCCTGCAGCCGAACCGGCCGGCGGCGGTCGACCTGGCCGGCGGCCGCCGCTGGACCTATGCCGAGCTCGACGCGGCGATCGCCCGGGCCGCGGGCGTGCTGCGGCGGCGCGGGGTGGGCGAGGGCGACCGCCTGGCGGCGCTGGCCCGCAACCGGGTCCTGCTGGTGGTCCTGCACCTGGCCTGCGCCCGCCTCGGGGCGATGTTCGTGCCGCTGAACTGGCGGCTCTCGCCCACCGAGATCGCCGCCCTGGTCGAGGACGCCGAGCCCGGCCTGATCGTCGGCGACGCCCAGCTGGTCGCCGCGGGCGTGGACGGCGTCGATCTCGACGCGCTGCAGGCCGAGATCGACGCGGCCGAACCTGAGGCGCCGACCAGCGCCGACCGCGAACGCCCGTCGCTGATCCTCTACACCTCGGGCACCTCGGGCCGTCCCAAGGGCGTGCTGCTGTCCGAGCGCAACCTCGACCAGACGGCGATCAATTTCGGCCGGCTGGGCAAGGTCACCCATCAGAGCGTCTTCCTGGTGGACTCGCCGATGTTCCACATCATCGGCCTGGTCACCTCGGTCCGCCCCGCATTGATGCACGGCGGGACGGTGCTGGCGTCCGACGGCTTCGAGCCGGCGCGCACCCTGGCCCGCCTCGGCGATCCGGCGCTGGGCGTCACCCACTATTTCTGCGTGCCGCAGATGGCCGCGATGCTGCGCAGCCAGCCGGGCTTCGACGCCTCGGCGCTCCGGGGGCTGACGGCCCTGTTCACCGGGGGCGCGCCGCATCCGGCCGCCGACATCCGCGCCTGGCTGGCCGACGGCGTGCCCGTGGTCGACGGCTATGGCATGAGCGAGGCCGGCACGGTGTTCGGCATGCCGCCCGATCCGGCGCTGATCGACGCGCGGGCCGGCTCGGCGGGCCTGGCCATGCCGGCGGTGGCGACCCGGATCGTCGACGACCAGGACCGCGACTGCCCGCCCGGCGTCGCAGGCGAGCTGCTGCTAAGGGGCGACAACCTCTTCCAGGGCTACTGGCGCCGTCCCGAGGAGACCGCGCGGGCCTTCACCGCCGACGGCTGGTTCCGCACCGGCGATATCGTTCGCGCCGACGCCGAGGGCTACCACTGGCTGGTGGACCGCAAGAAGGACATGTTCATTTCGGGCGGCGAGAACGTCTATCCGGCCGAGATCGAGGCGGCCCTGGCCGACCATCCCGGCATCGTGGAATGCGCGGTGATCGGCATGCCCGATCCGCGATGGGGCGAAGTCGGCCATCTGGTGGCCAGGCCCTGCGACGGGGTCGTCCTCGACCTGGCCGCGATCCTGAGCCACCTCGAAAACCGGCTGGCGCGCTATAAACTGCCCAAGGCCCTGGTCCTGGTCGCGGCGCTGCCGCGCACGGGCTCGGGCAAGATCCAGAAGACGGTCCTGCGCGAACGGCTGATCGCGGGGGACCCAAGAACCTGAACGCCGGCGGACCTTTGGGGGCGACCGGCGAACCATAGGGAGGATGAGATGGCGCCCAGTCTCGACAGACAGGACGGCCGGACCGGGATGGGGCTCGACGCCTGGAACGCGATGGTCGCCTCGACCTTCGACAACCTCGTGGTGGACGCCGACCGCGAGGCGTTCCAGGGCGCCATCGATGTCCGCGACCTGGGCGGCATGGACCTGTCCCGGGTCGCGTCCAGCGCCGCGGTCGTGCGCCGCGGCCGTTCGTCCTCGGCGCACCGGCCGTATTTCAAGCTGCATGTCCAGGACGTCGGCCGCAGCCTGAACCTGCAGGACGGCCGCGAGGCGGTGCTGGGCGAGGGCGACCTGATGCTCTGCGATCCGGCGCGGCCCTACACGATCCGGTTCGACGATCCCAACCGCATGCTGGTCCTGCGGATCCCGTCCGAGCGCCTGACCGAGCGGACGCCCGATCCGGAGGCGCTGTGCGGCCGGCGGCTGGCGGGGAACGGCATGGCCGGCGCCCTGCTGGCGTCCTTCATCCGCACGCTGTGGATCAACGCCGGCCGGGACGGCGTCCCCATGGGCCAGGCGCTGCAGGACGCCGCCCTCTCCCTGCTGGCCGCCGCCCTCCAGGAGAGCGAAGGGCAGACCGGGCGCGGCCGCGATCTCGAGCCCGGCCACGGCGCGGGCGGCCGGATCAAGCGCTTTATCGACGAGAACCTCTGCGATCCAGACCTCAGCGTCGGTCGCGTGGCCGGCGCGCTGGGCGTGTCGCCGCGCTATGTCCAGATGGTGTTCGCCGGCATGGCGACCACGCCGCTGGCCTATATCCGCCGCAAGCGGCTGGAGCGGGCGGCCCGGGCCCTGCGCGAGGACGGCGCGGCCTGCAACATCACCGACCTGTCGTTCGGCCTGGGTTTCAACGACCTTTCGCATTTCAGCCGTGCTTTCAAGGCCTTCTACGGCGTGGGCCCGCGTGAGTTCCGGGCCAGCTGAGTCCCGGTCGAGCCCGAAAACGACGCCGGGCTTCGCATCCGTGAAAGTCGCCTTCGCGCCTGGCCAAGTCTGACGCCGCCGCCCGTGCTCCTCTGTCGTCAACGACATAAAAGGGAGGACGGGCCATGGGGCGCAAGCTCGGGTTACATCAGATGTTGGCGGCGGCGTCGGTGCTGGCGTTGGCGGCCGGCGCGGCGCACGCGCAGACCCAGATCGAGGAAGTCGTCGTCACGGCCCAGAAGCGGGCCGAAAACGTCCAGGACGTGCCGATCGCCATCTCGGCCTTCTCGGCCAACGCCCTGCAGGAGCGGGCGGTCGGCAATGTCGCCCAGCTGTCCAACCTGGCGCCCAACGTCACCCTGGACGGCGGCACGCCGTTCTCGGGATCGCCGTCGGTGCTGTCGGCCTATGTCCGCGGCATCGGCTCGGACGACTTCGCGTTCAACATCGATCCCGGCGTCGGCATCTATGTCGACGGCGTCTATCTGGCCCGCACCGTCGGCGCCAACCAGGACCTGCTGGACGTCGAGCGCATCGAGATCCTGAAGGGCCCGCAAGGCACGCTGTTCGGCCGCAACACCATCGGCGGCGCGATCTCGATCGTCACCCGCGAGCCGGGGGACGCGTTCAAGTTCAAGGGCGACGTCACCGTCGGCAGCTTCAACCTGATGCAGGCCCGCGGCAGCGCCGACCTGCCGCTGGCGGAGGGGCTCTCCTCGTCGATCACCTTCGGGATCAAGAGCCGCGAAGGCTATGTCGAGCGCCTCCCCTATCCGGATGCGCGGGCCCGCAATTCCACCTCGTACACCGCCTTTCCGTCGTCCGATTTCGACACCGCCTCGCGCGAGGGCGGCGAGAACAGCTGGAACCTGCGCGGCAAGCTGAAGTGGAAGAGCGAGGCGACCAAGGTCGTGCTGTCGGCCGACTACACCCGCGAGGACAGCGGCGGCCTGGCCAACACCCTGATAGGCACGACCGAAACCGTCCCGGGCAATTTCGCGGGCACGACCAACCTGCCGGGCACGGCCTTCGACCCGACCGGGACCACCGGCTTCCTGTTCGCGGGGCTCTACAACTTCTGCATCGGCGCCAACTCGACCCAGATCGCCGCCCGCAACGCCCAGGCCCTGTGCGGCGTGCGCGGCACGCAGTACAGCCCGAGCCTGCACGTGGCCTCGATCGCCGGGGTCAATGTCGACGGCAATCCCGCCAACGACCTGCTGCCCTATGACGGCCGCTTCATCAGCAAGGACATCGACAAGAGCTACGCCACCGGCAACAGCTTCTCGAACCTGGTCAACTGGGGCCTCGGCGCGACCGTCGAGCACAGCCTGGCCGACAACGTGACGCTGAAGTCGATCACCGCCTACCGCAAGCTGCTGTGGAAAAGCGGCACCGACGCCGACGGCTCGCCCCTCAACATCGCCCAGCTCAGCTTCGACATGAAGCAGTGGCAGATCAGCCAGGAGCTCCAGCTGCTGGGCTCGGCCTTCGACAAGAAGCTGAACTACGTGCTGGGCGGCTACTACTTCAAGGAGAAGGGCTCGCTGCACGACTTCGTCACCTTCGACGAAGGCCTGCTGCAGGTCGACGGCCCGAACCAGCTGGAGACCAAGAACTACGCCGCGTTCGGCCAGATCGACTGGCGGCCGATCGACTTGATCAGCGTCACCCTCGGCGGTCGCTACACCAAGGAAAAGAAGCTGTTCGAGGGCGGCCAGCAGGACCTGAACGGCTTCAACTACAAGCTCTTCGGCTGTTCGGACGCCAACGGGAACATCACCCCGAACGGACCTTTCCCCCTGGCCCCGATCTCATGTCAGACGGGCCTGAACTATCCCGATCCGGCCAATCCGGTGCGGGTCTACGCCCCCGGCGTCAACGAGCAGACCTTCAGCAACTTCTCGCCCAAGGTCGGGGTGCAGCTGCACCCGGGCGACGACCTGATGGCCTATGTCAGCTGGTCCAAGGGCTACAAGACCGGCGGCTGGACGACCCGCCTGACCAACCCGCAGCTGCTGGCCCAGCCGTTCGGCGAAGAGACCGCCACCACCTGGGAAGCGGGCTTCAAGTCCAAGCTCCTCGACCGCCGCCTGCAGCTGAACGGCTCGGTGTTCAAGACCCAGTACGACGGCATCCAGCTGAACTTCCAGCAGGGCACATCGCCGACCATCCGCAACGCCGGGAACGCCGAGATCAAGGGCGTCGAGTTCGAGGCGGTCGCCGTGCCGATGGAGGGCCTGACCCTCAACGCCTCGGTGGGCTATCTGCACGCCCGCTACACCGACGTGCTGGCCGGCGTGCTGGCGGTCAGCGGTCCCAATCCGTTCCAGGCAGGCACCTTCGTCGACGCGCCGCTGCCCAAGACCCCCAAGTGGAAGATCAACTTCAGTCCGCGCTACGAGTTCAAGCTGGCCAACGGCGGCTCGATCACCGCCATCGGCGACTGGACCTATACCTCCGGCATCTGGAACAACGCCCAGCGCACCTATCTGCTCAGGCGCCCGGCCGTGCAGGTGGTCAACGCCAGCCTGGCCTACGCCGACCCGGGCGGCGCCTGGACCGTCACGGTCGGCGGCACGAACCTGACCGACAAGCGCTACCTGACGACCGGCAACGAGAACATCGCCGCCGGCACGATCTTCGGCACCTACAGCCGGCCGCGCGAGGCCTATGTCCGCCTCGGCGTGACGTTCTAACCCCTGTGGCGGCGCGATCGCCGATCGCGACGACGCGCCGCCTCCCTGTTCCCGAGATCTTCGCATCGAGGCCGATATCGTCATGACCCTGCTCAAGGACCGCCCGACCGCCGAGGCGCCGCCGCCCTTCCTCGCCGACACGATCTGGAGCGACCGCCTGTTCTCGGGCGGCTGGGTCGCCAGCCGGGGCGGACGGCTGGAGGTCGTCGAGCCCGCCACCGGCGGCGTGCTGAGCCGGGTGGGACGGGCCGGGCGCGACGACGTGGCGGTCGCCGCCGCCGCCGCACGCGCGGCCCAGCCGGCCTGGGCGGCCCTGCCGCCGGACGCGAGGCAGGCGGTGCTCCTGAAGGCCGCCGCCCTGCTGGTCGAGAAGGCCGACGAGGCCGCGCCGTGGATCATGCGCGAGACCGGCTCGGTCGGCGCCAAGGCCGCGGTGGAGCTGGAACACGCCGCCGGCTTCGTGCGGCAGGCGGCGATGATGGCGACCGAAGCCCAGGGCCTGCTGCTGCCCTCGTCCGACGGCCGGCTCAGCATGGCCCGGCGCGTCCCGCTGGGCGTGGTGGGCGTGATCTCGCCGTTCAACTTCCCGCTGGTGCTGTCGATCCGCGCCGTGGCGCCCGCCCTGGCGGCCGGCAACGCCGTGGTCCTCAAGCCCGACCCGCGCACGCCGATCAGCGGCGGCTTCCTGATCGCGCGGCTGTTCGAGGCCGCCGGCCTGCCGACGGGGCTGCTGCACGTCCTGCCCGGCGACGCCGAGGCCGGCGACGCCCTGTGCCGCGATCCCAACATCGCCATGATCGCCTTCACCGGCTCCACCGCCGCCGGGCGCAAGGTCGGCGAGGTGGCGGGCGCCCACCTCAAGAAGGTGGCCCTGGAGCTGGGCGGCAAGAATGCGCTGATCATCCTCGACGACGCCGATCCGGACGTGGCCGCGTCCAACGCCGCCTGGGGCGCCTGGCTGCATCAGGGGCAGATCTGCATGACCACCGGCCGCGTACTGGTCCAGCAGGGGCTGCACGACGCGGTGGTCGAGCGGCTGGTCGCCAAGGCCGCCCACCTGCCGGTCGGCGACCCGACCACGGGCCGGGTCGCCCTGGGGCCGCTGATCTCGCAGCCGCAGCTGGACCGCGTCCGCGCCATCGTCGCCGACACGGTCGCGGCCGGTGCGACCCTGGCGGCCGGCGGTCCTGGCGAGGGGCTGTTCTTCCCGCCCACGGTCCTGACGGGCGTGCGGCCCGGGATGCGGGCCTTCGACGAGGAGATCTTCGGGCCCGTGGCGGTGGTCACCGCCTTCGCCGACGACGCCGAGGCCGCCGCCCTGGCCAACCGCGGCGACTACGGCCTGTCGGCCGGGATCATCACCGGTTCGGTCGGACGCGGCATGGCGCTGGGCGAGCAACTGGACGTCGGCCACCTGCACATCAACGACCAGACCGTCGAAGCCGGTCCGCATGCGCCGTTCGGCGGCATGGGGGCGTCGGGCAACGGCAGCCGGATCAGCGGCCCGGCCAATCTCGACGAGTTCACCACCTGGCGCTGGACCACGGTGAAGACCGCCGCCACGCCCTATCCCTTCTAGCCGCGTCCCGCCCGGTCCTGGCTGGGCGGGACATCCAGTTCTACAGTTCCCCGTCTTCGCAGGATCCTTCCATGCAGATCACCGCCGCCGTCCTTCGCAGCCGCTCGGGTCCCTTCGGCCTGGAGGCCGTCGAGCTGGAGGAGCCTCGCGCCGGCGAGGTGCTGGTTAGGGTGGTGGCCACCGGGGTCTGCCACACCGACATGGTCATGCGCGACCAGGACCTGCCGACGCCCCAGCCGGTGGTCCTGGGGCACGAGGGGGCTGGAGTCGTCGAGCGGGTGGGTCCAGGGGTCACCAAGGTCGCGCCCGGCGACCACGTGGTGATGACCTTCAATTCCTGCGGGACCTGCCCGTCCTGCCACGACCACGCCCCGACCTACTGCCACGAATTCTTCCCGCGCAACTTCATGGGCGCGCGGGCCGACGGCAGCTCGGGCCTGTCGCGCGACGGCGAGACGATCCACGCCAACATCTTCGGCCAGTCCTCGTTCGCCACCTTCGCCCTGTGCCACGAGCGCAACGCGGTGAAGGTCTCCAAGGCCGCGCCGCTCGAGATCCTCGGCCCGCTGGGCTGCGGGGTGATGACCGGGGCGGGCGCGGTGATGAACGCGCTGAAGGTCCCCGCCGGACGGTCGCTGGCGGTGTTCGGCGCCGGCGCCGTGGGCCTCAGCGCCGTGCTCGCGGCCAAGGCCTCGGGCGCCGGCCCGATCATCGTCGTCGACATCAACCCCGCCCGGCTGGCCCTGGCCCTGAGCCTGGGCGCCGACCACGCGCTGGACGGCCGCGGCGAGCCGGTGGTCGAGCGGATCCAGGCGATCACCGGCTTCGGCGTCGACTATTCGATCGACACCACGGCCAATCTGAAGGTCATGCGCCAGGCCGTCGACGTGCTGGCGCCGCGCGGGACCTGCGGTCTGGTCGGGGCCTCGAAGATGGGCGACGAACTGGCGCTGGACGCGGTGGCGGTGATGAGCGGCGGCCGGGTCGTGCGCGGCGTGGTCGAGGGCGACGCCGATCCCGACACCTTCATCCCCGAGCTGATCGACCTGCACCTGGCGGGCAGGTTCCCGTTCGAGAAGCTGATCGCCTTCTATCCGCTGGAGCAGATCAATGAGGCGGTGGCCGACGGCGAGGCCGGTCGCGTGATCAAGCCCGTCGTGCGCATGGGCTGACGGAAGCCGCTCGGCCTTCAACGACGGGATGACCCCCGGCTGGCTTGGCCCGAGCCGGCTGGGGTTTTTTACAGATCCAGCACCAGGACTGGCGAGCGCGCCCGCGAACAGCAGGGCGTGAACTGGGTGTTGGCGGCTTTCTCTTCGTCGGTCTGGAAGAGGTCGCGGTGGTCCGGCTGGCCCTCCAGGACCGGTGTCAGGCACGTGCCGCAGACGCCCTGTTCGCAGGACAGCGGCACGAAGACGCCGGCCGCCTCCAGCGCCTGGGCGGCGGTCTGGTCCGGCCCGACCGCGATGAGCTGGCCGGTGCTGGCGATCCGCAGCGAGAACGGCTGGGCTCCGGCCTCCAGGGACGCGGCGGCGAACGACTCCTGGTGGATCTGGGCTTCGGTCCAGCCGCGCGCCCGGGCGCCGGCGACCACGAAATCCATGAAGCCCCGCGGACCGCAGACGTAGAGATGTCGCCGCGACGACGGATTGGCCAAGGCCTGGTCGAGGTCCAGCCGCGTCTCCGGGGCGGCGTCGAAATGGCGCTGCAGCTGGGCGGGGAACAGGGCGCCGGCCTCGTCGAGGAACGCCGCGCGGGCGGCGTCGCGGGCGCAATAGTGCAGGGCGAACGGCTTGCCCAGCGCGGCCAGGCGATGGGCCATGGAAAGGATCGGGGTGATTCCGACGCCGCCGGCCAGCAGGACGAAGTCGTCGCCGTCCTCGTCCAGGGCGAACAGGTTGCGCGGCGGGCCGATCGTCAGGGTCGCGCCCTCGCCCAGGGCCTCGTGGACGACGGCCGAGCCGCCGCGCGACGCCGGGTCGCGCAGCACCGCCACCCGATAGTGCTCGCGCCTGGCCGGATCGTTCGACAGCGAGTACTGGCGGACCAGGCCGTTCGGCAGCATCAGGTCGATGTGGGCGCCGGCCGTGAACGGCGGCAGCGGCGCGCCGTCCAGCGCCACCAGGTCGAGGCGCACGATGTCCTGGGCGACCGTGGCGCGGGACGCCACCCGGACCTGGATCATCATGCCTGCGCCGGGACGGGCGCGGCGCCGAGCGCTTGCTCGGCCGCGATGGCCTTGTCGATCAGCATCCGCGAGCGCACGCCGCCGGCGTCGATGTTCAGCTTCAGCAGGCGACGGTCCGGATGCCGCAGCAGGTTCTGCTGCTGTTGCTCCAGCATCTCCAGGTCCTCGGAGAAGATCTTGCCCTGGCCCTCGCGGATGGTGTCGGTCAGGGCCGCGTCGGCCACCGCGAAGCTGCGGGCCATGCCCCAGAAGTACCAGTGCGAGGTCTCGGTCTCGGGCGTGATGAAATCGACCACGACGCTAGCGGCCTTCTTGTCGGGCGGGGCGGCGTGGCCGCCATGGCCTTCCAGCGCCACCCCGACCTCGATCATGACGTGGCTGGGCAGGGAGAAGCGGCAGATCTGCCAGCGGTCGACGACGGCGTCCTCGGGCAGGCCGGCGCCGCGCAGGGCCATGCGCCAGAAGGGCGGGGCCGAGATCTTCTCCATGAACCGGCTGGTGACGACCTCGTCGCCGTCGAGGCGGGTGGTCACCGGGGCCTCGTCGATCTCCTTCTGGCCGATGCTGCCAGCGTGGACATAGGTCTCGTGCGTCAGGTCCATCAGGTTGTCGACCATCAGCCGATAGTCGCAGGCGATGTGATAGAGGCCCCCGCCATAGGCCCAGTCCGGACTCTCGGCCCAGGGCAGGGGGTGAAGCTTGGCGGGATCGGCCAGTTCGGCCTCGCCGGGCCAGACCCAGACGAAGCCGTAGCGCTCCAGGACGGGAAAGCTGCGGATGGCCGGGAAGCCGGCCACGCGCTGGCCCGGCATCGCGGTCGCGCGACCCTCGCAGCCCATGGTCAGGCCGTGGTAGCCGCAGACCAGTTCGCCGTCGCGCACGAAGCCCAGCGACAGCGGCGCGCCCCGGTGCGGACAGAAGTCCTCCAGCGCCACGACCTGGCCGGCCTTGCCGCGGTGGAACACCATCCGCTCGCCGCAGATCCGCCGGCCCAGGGGCTTGTCGGCGATCTCGTCGGGCGTGCAGGCGACATACCAGGCGTTTCGCGGCCAGGGCGCGGCCTTGGCCGCTGTCTCGGGAGCCATCGTCGTTTCCTCGCGTCGTTGTTCTCGGCTGCTTGGCCTATTGGATCCAATCTTGATCGCAAAACCGGTCACGTCAAGATATTGGATCCAATTGTGAGCTTGTGGATGCGGAAGCCCGTCCGCTAGGGTCGCCGCCATGGAGACGCCGAGCATGAAGCCGGGCCAGCGCGTGATGATGGCCCTTCGCAAGATGATCGCCTCGGGCGAGCTCAAGAGCGGCGAGCGGATCGCCGAGATCCCGACGGCGGCCGCGCTGGGCGTCTCGCGGATGCCGGTGCGCACGGCGCTGCGGTCCCTGGAGCAGGAGGGGCTGGTGGTGCGGCTGGGCGCCCGGGGCTACGCGGCTCGCGGCGTGTCCAGCGCGGGGATCCGCGACGCCATCGAGGTGCGCGGCGTGCTCGAGGGCTTCGCGGCCGGCCGCCTGGCCGAACGCGGGATGCCGCCCGAAACGCGGACGCGGCTGGCCGGCCTGATCGCGGAAGGGGAGGCGCTGTTCGCGGCGGGCCGGCTGAGCGCCGAGGACCTGGACCGCTACGGCGCCTACAACCTGGCCTTCCACGACGCCCTGGTCGCCGCCTCGGGCAATGCGGCGGTGGCGACCGCCCTGGCGCGAAACAGCTTCGAGCCCTTCGCCGGCGCCGGGGCGATGGCGCTGGACCTCGCCGACCTGGCGGCCGAGTACGACCATCTGCTGGCCGCCCACCGCCAGCACCAGGCGGTGTTCGACGCCATCGCGCGCGGCGACGCCGAGGCGGCGGAGCGGATCATGCGGGACCACGCCTTCGCGGCGATCCGCAACGCCAAGGTCTTCGAGGCCGCCGCCGGCGCCGGCCGCCCGCTGGCGGCGGCGCGGACCATCCGGTCCGACTGATCGCCGCCGGGCGCCGGGGCTTGGAGGGGGCGTCCGGCTTGTTGTAATGTCGCCAGGGATACAGTTTGCTTGGCGTCCTAATTCGGGGCGACGCGAGGGGTCATGGAAGAAATCACCGCTTTCGGCGCCTTGGGCCAGCGATTGGGCTTGCAGCTCCACTATGCGGACGTGCGCGCCATGGCGGGACTGGCGGGGCGCCTGGCGCCCCTGAAGGTCACGCCGGCGCGGGCCACGGCGATCGTCTATATCGCGCTGCACGCCGGATGCGACCAGACGGCCCTGGGCCGCGCCCTGGGCGTCAACCGGGCCAGCACGATGAAGGCCGTCGACGAGCTGGAGATCCTGGGCGCGATCGAACGCCGTCCTGGTCGCGACCGCCGCACCAACGCGCTGCATCTGACCGCCGCCGGCGAAACCCTGCGCGAACGGATCGAGCAGGAGACCCTGGCGCACGACCAGGAAGCCTTCGCCAGCCTGACGGCCGCCGAGCGCTCCGAATTCAGCCGACTGCTGGCCAAGCTCCGATCGGTCGACGCCCGTCTCGAACCGGCCTGACGGGGCGAAGCAGTCTTTAAGCGTCTGAAGGAAGGTCCTTGGTGGAGCCGAGGGGAATCGAACCCCTGACCTCCTCATTGCGAACGAGGCGCTCTACCATCTGAGCTACGGCCCCAAGGAAGCGCGGAGATACGTTGGGGCGGCGGCCTCGTCAAGCGCTCGGTTGGCTCCGTCGGCGGCCTTTGCTTGCCAGGGCCGCCGAGGCGCGGCAAGAAGCGGTGTCACTGGACGGGAAGCTCATGGTCGACATCCTCAAGTTCGTCTTCTTCATCCTGGATGCGCTGCTGGGCCTGCTGTGGTGGGCGATCATCGTCTCGGCCGTGCTGAGTTGGCTGGTGGCGTTCGACATCATCAATCTGCGCAATCGCGCGGTCTATCAGATCAGCACCTTCCTCGACCGGGTCACCGACCCGGTCCTGCGGCCGTTCCGGCGGATCATCCCGCCGCTGGGCGGCGTCGACATCAGCCCGATCATCGTGCTGCTGATCATCACCGGCGTGCGCGCCATCCTCCTGCCGGGCCTGCTGCGGACGCTGATCGGCCTGAGCGGCGGTTACTACTAGCTCATGCGCCTGGCGGTCCGCCTCACCCCGCGCGGCGGGCGCGAGGCGATCGACGGCTGGGCGGCCGACGGCGACGGCCGGCCCTATCTGAAGGTGCGGGTCGCGGCCCCGCCGGTCGAGGGCGCGGCCAATGCGGCGCTGATCGCCTTCCTGGCCAAGACCCTGGGCGTGCCCCGGTCGTCGGTGACGCTGGCCTCGGGGGCCGGGGCGCGGCTGAAGCTGATCGACATCGCCGGTTGCGACCCGTTGTCGCTGGAACGCGCGCTGGGCCGTCCGCCCGAATCCACGCGATGAAACGCCCGGACAAGGCCTGAGCGGAAATCTCAGCTTGACCGCCGCCCGCGCCTGGAAATGCCCGCCTGGACCCGGAATGGGGGCAGGTTTCGACGGTTCCGGCCGAAAAAGGCGTGAGCGAACCCTGGTTTTTCATCCCCTCTTAGCGACGATGTTTCATGCTATGGGCTCTTGGTCGCGGGCGGGGGTCGCGCGGCGCGGGGGGCGGCGTGGGCGACGAACGACATCGGTCGGGAGAGGTGAGGGTGGCGCTCGCGCGGCGCGGCAACCTCCATCTGCGCGTCGTCGCCACGGTGATGATCGCCTTCATCCTGCACGTCTTCATGAACGCGGGCTGGGTCTGGCTGTGGGCCGGGACCTACGCGGCCGCCCAGCTGGTCGAGCTGGTCCTGATCCGCCAGCTGCTGCGCCGGCCCCATCCCGGCCGCGCCCTGCGGCTGGCCGTGGCGGCCATGCCGGCGATCACCTCGATTATCTTCGGCTTCCTGTCCGTGCCGCTGTTCGCCTCGGCCGTGCGCTTCGCCCCGACCCTGGGCGGCCTGCTGCTGGCCGGAGCCCTGTTGAACGTCATCGTCGTCAATTCCAGCCTGAGGTCGGCGACGATCTCGGCCGCCGCCCCGCACGTGGTCTACCTGCTGATCGCGCCGTTCGTGGCCCGGGCGGCCAATCCGCAGGCGCCCCTGGCCAACGCCCTGTGGTTCGGCGTGCTGCTGCTGATCGTCTCGGTGTTCGTGGCCGCCCGCACCCTGGAGCGGGCCCTGCGGGCCGAGGCCGCGGCCAAGGAAGAGGCCGAGCGCCGCCGCCACGAGGCCGAGGAGGCCGTCGCCGCCAAGTCGGCCTTCGTGGCGATGATCAGCCACGAGTTGCGCACCCC
>Ga0102592_1001073_pt1 | contig 34414 bp, 31 predicted proteins | sample AraplaCol_mMF_r2_FD_76861 | JGI IMG/M metagenome (GOLD analysis project Ga0102592, IMG submission 76861) | Arabidopsis root microbial communities from North Carolina, USA - plate scrape MF_Col_mMF_r2 (SPADES assembly) (version 2) | ecosystem: Host-associated > Plants > Roots > Endosphere...
CGTGGCTGGCGCGGTCAAAACCCGCGAGCCGGGCAAGGACCCTGCAACGCGCACATTTCAGGCTCTTCGGATTTTCATCAACGCCGAGCTTGAAGAGCTGCAACAGGCGCTAGCGGCGTCGCTGAAAGTTCTCCAACCGGGAGGCCGTCTGGTGGTGATCAGTTTTCATTCGCTCGAAGACCGAATCGTCAAGCAGTTCATCGCCACGCATTCGCGCGAGGTATTCGATCGCCGCGCGCCTTTCGCCGAACCCAAGGCCATGCACCTCAAGGCCCTGGGCCGTACCAAGCCCGGCGACGAGGAGGTCGAAGGCAATCCGCGCTCGCGCAGCGCCGTGATGCGCGTCGCCGAGCGCACGGGGGTGCCTGTATGAACGCCGGAGCACAGTCATGGCCCGGCTGAACTTCGTGCTGCTTCTGGCCGTGCTGGCCAGCGCGCTTTACCTTGTGCGCACCCAGTACGAGTCGCGGCGCCTCTATGTCGAGCTTGAAAGAGCCACGGCGGAGGCCCGCAAAATCGAAATGGACAACGAGCGCCTGCAGGTGGAAAAAAGGGCGCAGGCCACACCCTTGAAGGTCGAGAAGGTGGCCAAGGAGAGGCTGCAGATGCGCACGGTGACGCCCGCCATCACGCAGTACGTGACCTACAAGGACGGCGCGGCCGCCCCGGCTGCCGCGGTGGAAGGCGCCAAGCCATGAGCCGCAGCGTACTGTATTCGTCCAGCCCCCTGCTGGCCAGCAAGACACCCGTCTGGCGCAGCAAGTTCATCGTGGCCGGCATTGCACTGGCCTTTGCCGGGCTGGCCGGCAGGGCGGCCTATATCCAGATTTTCGGCAATGAGTTTTTCCAGAAGCAGGGCGAGGTGCGTTTTGCCCGCACGCTGGAACTGCCCGCCAACCGCGGGCGCATCCTGGACCGTAACGGCCTGATCCTCGCGTCCAGCGTGCCGGCGTCCAGTATCTGGGCCATCCCCGAAGACGTCGAAGCCAGCAAGGCGCAACTCGCCGAACTGGCCGCATTGCTGGAAATGCCTCTGCCCGAACTCAGCAAGAAGCTGGGCAACGAAGACAAAACCTTTGTCTGGCTCAAGCGCCAGGTCGATGAGCCGGTGGCGCAAAAAATCCATGCGATGGGCATCAAGGGCATTTACCAGCGCAAGGAATACAAGCGCCAGTATCCGGAGGGTGAAACCACGGCCCACGTGGTGGGCTTCACCAATGTCGAGGACCGCGGCCAGGAGGGGATCGAGCTGGCCTTCAACAAGGACCTGGCGGGCAAGGCTGGCTCGCGCCGCGTGATCAAAGACCGCCTGGGCCGCGTCGTCGAGGATGTCGGCGAGCAGATGCCCCCCGTCGAAGGCAAGGACATCCAGCTGAGTATCGATAGCAAGGTGCAGTTCTTCGCCTACCAGAAGCTGCGTGACGCCGTCATAGCCCGCAAGGCCAAGGCCGGCAGCGTCGTCGTGCTCGACTCCACCACCGGCGAAGTGCTGGCGCTGGTGAACTACCCCAGCTACGTGCCCGACAGGCGGAAAAACCTGACCGGCGAGCAACTGCGCAACCGGGCCCTCACCGATACCTTTGAGCCCGGTTCCACGATGAAGCCGATCACGGTGGCCATGGCACTGGAAGCCGGGCGCATCAAGCCGCAAACCATCATAGAAACCGGCCCCGGCCGCTACAACATCGGCGGCTTCACCATCAGCGACACCCACAACTACGGGACGCTGACGGTGGAAGGTGTCATCCAGAAATCGAGCAACGTCGGAGCGCTGAAGATCGCGCAGAAGATGAGCCCGCAGGAAATGTGGGAAACCTATATGGCGCTGGGTTATGGGCAAAAGCCCCAGATCCAGTTCCCCGGCGCGGTCACGGGGCGTGTTCGGCCCTGGAAGACCTGGCGTCCCGTCGAGCAGGCGACCATGTCCTATGGCTACGGGCTGTCCGCCTCGCTGTTCCAGATGGCGCACTCCTACACGGCGTTTGCGCATGACGGCCAGATCATTCCCGTCACCATGCTCAAGAGCAGCGAGCCCGCGGCGGGCGTGCAGGTTTTTTCCGCGGCGAACGCGCATGCCGTCCGGCGCATGCTGCAGATGGCCGCCGCCCCCGGCGGTACCGGCCCGCTGGCGCAAACGGTGGGTTATTCGGTGGGCGGCAAATCGGGAACGGCGCACAAGCAGGTCGGCAAAGGGTATGCCACCAACAAATACCGTGCCTGGTTCACAGGCATGGCGCCCATCGAAGCCCCGCGCATCATCGTCGGTGTGATGATCGACGAGCCCAGTGACGGCAACTACTTTGGCGGCGTGGCCGCCGCGCCTGTTTTCAGCGAAGTCGTGCAGCAGACGCTGCGCATGATGGGCGTGCAGCCCGACATGAGCGTCAAGCCGCAAATCAGCACAAAGGCCGTGGAGGAGTCGTTTTGAGCACTCAGCTCCACACCCCTGAGCAGGCCGCCGGCTGGCTGCGCGCGCGCGTGAGCGGCAGCCTGCATACCGACAGCCGCAAGGTCGCCAAAGGTGACGGCTTCATCGCCTGGCCCGGCGCCGCGACCGACGGGCGCAAGTTTGTGGGCGCCGCCCTGGCTGCGGATGCCGCCGCCTGCCTGGTCGAACGGGAAGGCGCGGCGGCATACGGCTTTGAGGGCGACAAAGTCGCGGAGTATGCCGGCCTTAAGGCAGCCACCGGCCCCATCGCCGCCGCCTACTTCAATGAACCGAGCCGGCAGCTGCGAATATCCGCCGTCACCGGCACCAATGGCAAAACCTCCACCGCCTGGTGGCTGGCGCAGGCCCTGGGCCGCCTGGGGCGCAAATGCGGCCTTATCGGTACCCTGGGTACGGGCGAGCCCGGCAACATGGTCTCCAACGGCCTGACCACGCCTGACCCGGTGCTGCTGCAGCAGGAATTGCGGCGCTTCGCCGACCAGGGTTTTGCCGCCTGTGCGCTGGAGGCTTCTTCCATCGGCGTGGTCGAGCACCGCCTGGATGCCACCGCCATCGAAGTCGCGATCTTCACCAATTTCACGCAGGACCACCTCGACTACCACGCCTCCATGGAGGCTTACTGGGAAGCCAAGGCCGCGCTGTTCCGCTGGCCGGGCCTGAAGGCCGCGGTCATCAACATCGACGACGCCAAGGGCGATGAGCTCAAGGATTCCCTGGCCGGCGGCGGCCTGGATATCTGGACGGTGTCCTGCACCGGGCCGGCACGCCTGCAGGCGCGCAATATCAAGCACGGCAGCGATGCCTTGAGCTTTGACGTGGTCGAAGGCGCCGAAAGCCATGCGCTGGCCACGCGGCTGGTCGGCCAGTACAACGTGTCCAACCTGCTCGGCGTGCATGCGGCCCTGCGCGCCATGGGCGTGCCGCTGGCCGATGCGGTGAAGGCCTGCACCGGCCTTCTGCCCGTGCCCGGCCGCACCGAGACACTGGCTCTGCCGGGCCGGCCGCTGGTGGTTATCGACTACGCTCACACACCCGATGCTCTTGAGAAAGTGCTGCTCGCGCTGCGGCCGGCCGCGGCTCAGCGCGGCGGCCAGCTCTGGTGCGTGTTCGGTTGCGGCGGCGACCGCGATGCCACCAAGCGCCCGCTGATGGCGGCTGTGGCCGAAAAAAATGCCGACCAGGTCGTGGTCACCAGCGACAACCCGCGCAGCGAAAACCCATTGGCCATCATCTGCCAGGTGCTGCTGGGCCTGAGCCACCGTGATGCGGTCCACGTGCAGGCCGACCGGGCGACCGCCATCACGCATGCGCTGGGCATGGCCCGTCCCGAAGACGTGGTGCTGCTGGCGGGTAAGGGCCATGAAAGTTTCCAGGAAATCGGCGGCGTGAAGCTTCCTTTCTCGGACCGCGAACATGCGCAAGCCGCGCTTGATGCGCTGGCTCCGGTTTCGCAAGGAGGCCGGCCATGATGCGCCTGCAGCAAGTCCTTGATTGGCTGCCCGGCGCCCGGCTGGTCGGCGATGGTGGTGTGCAGGCCTTGCGCGTCAACACCGACACGCGCAGCCTGCAGGCCGGCGACCTGTTTGTGGCGCTCAAGGGCGAGCGTTTCGACGCCCACGATTTCCTCGCGCAGGCCAAGACGCAGGGAGCGGTCGCGGCGATTGCCCACCACGGCTTGGCACAAGCCGGCCTGCCGGGGCTGGAAGTGGCCGACACACGCCTTGCGCTGGGGCGGCTGGCTGCCGGCTGGCGTTCGCAGTTCCGCCTGCCTCTGGTGGCGGTCACCGGCAGCAACGGCAAGACGACCGTCACGCAGATGATCGCCGCGATACTGCGCGCCTGGAAAGCCGACAAGGCTTTTGCCACCGAGGGCAACCTCAACAACGACATCGGCGTGCCGCTCACACTGCTGCGCCTGTCGGCCGTCCATGAGGCGGGCGTGGTCGAGCTCGGCATGAACCATCCCGGCGAGATCGCCTACCTGGCTGAACTCACCAGGCCCACCGTCGCGCTGGTCAACAACGCGCAGCGCGAGCACCTGGAATTCATGGCTACGGTGGAAGCGGTGGCTCGCGAGAACGGCTCGGTGTTCCAGTCGTTGGATGCGACCGGCACGGCGGTTTTCCCGGCGGACGATGATTACACCCCGCTGTGGCATGAACTCGTGGGCAAACGCAAGGTGCTGACTTTCGCGCTCTCCGGTCCGGCTGACGTCACCGGCACTGCGCGATGGGAGGACGGCTGCTGGGCAGTGGCCGCAAACACCCCCGCAGGCGCGGCGGAGTTTTCGCTGCACATCGCCGGCCGGCACAACGTCAAGAACGCGCTGGCCGCGACGGCCTGCGCGCTGGCCGCAGGCGTGCCCCTGGCGGCCATCTCCGCCGGCCTCTCGGCCTTTGTACCGGTCAAGGGCCGTTCACGCGCCATCGCCGTGGCCTTGCCGGGTCGCGTACTGACGCTGGTCGATGACAGCTACAACGCCAATCCCGATTCCATGCGGGCCGCACTGGACGTTCTCGCCGAACTGCCCGGCCCGCGCCTGATGGTCATGGGCGACATGGGCGAGGTCGGCGATCAGGGCCCTCAGTTCCATGACGAAGCAGGGCGCCATGCGCGTGCGCTGGGCATTGAAAAACTGTTCACGCTGGGTGAGCAGTCGCAAAACGCCGCGGCCGGTTTCGGTGGTGCAAAAGTTTTCAGCAGCATGGACGAACTCGCCGCCGCCGTGCTGGCCGAACTGCCGGCCGCCGGCAGTGTGCTGGTCAAGGGCTCGCGTTTCATGAAGATGGAGCGCGTGGTCCAGGCGATCACGGCCTACGCGCAAGATCAAATTCCACAAAATAAAAACGGAGGGTCCCATGCTGCTTAGCCTGGCCCAATGGCTCCAGTCGATTTCCCCCGAATTCGGGTTCTTCAGGGTGTTCCAGTACCTGACATTTCGCGCCGTCATGGCCGCGCTCACCGCATTGCTCATCGGCCTGCTGGCCGGGCCCTTTGTGATCCGCCGGCTGATCTCGCTCAAGATCGGCCAGCCCATACGCGAATACGCGATGCAAACGCATTTGAGCAAGAGCGGCACGCCCACCATGGGCGGCGTGCTGATCCTGCTGGCCATAGGCATCTCCACGCTGCTGTGGTTCGACCTGTCCAACCGCTTTGTCTGGATCGTCCTTATCGTCACGCTGGGCTTCGGCGCCATAGGCTGGGCGGACGACTGGCGCAAGGTTGTGCTCAAGGATCCGGAAGGCATGCGCTCGCGCGAGAAATACCTTTGGCAGTCACTCATAGGCCTGGTCGCAGCGCTGTACCTGGTGTTCAGCATCTCCGAGAGCTCCAACATGCGCGTGCTGGAGCTGTTCTTCAGCTGGGTGCAATCGGGCTTTGACGTGAACCTGCCGCCCAAGGCCGGCCTGCTGGTGCCCTTTGTCAAGGAAATCAGCTACCCGCTGGGCGTTTTCGGCTTCGTGATCCTGACCTACCTCGTGATCGTGGGCTCGAGCAATGCCGTCAACCTGACCGACGGCCTGGATGGCCTGGCCATCATGCCGGTGGTCATGGTGGGCTCGGCGCTGGGCGTCTTCGCTTACGTGACCGGCAGCTCGGTCTATTCCAAATACCTGCTCTTCCCGCATATCCCCGGCTCGGGCGAGCTGCTGATCTTCTGCTCGGCCATGGCCGGCGCAGGCCTGGCCTTTCTGTGGTTCAACACGCACCCGGCCCAGGTCTTCATGGGTGACGTGGGCGCACTGGCGCTGGGCGCCGCGCTGGGCACCATCGCCGTCATCGTGCGCCAGGAGATCGTGCTGGCCATCATGGGCGGCATCTTCGTCGTGGAAGCACTCTCCGTGATGATGCAGGTGACCTGGTTCAAGTACACCAAGAAGCGCTACGGCGAAGGCCGCCGCATCCTCAAGATGGCGCCGCTGCACCATCATTTCGAGAAAAGCGGCTGGAAAGAAACCCAGGTGGTGGTCCGTTTCTGGATCATCACCATGTTGCTGTGCCTCATCGGCCTTTCCACCTTGAAGCTCAGGTAAACAGGCATGCGGCATTTACAAGACCAAACCGTACTGATCCTGGGCCTGGGTGCGTCCGGCCTGGCCATGGCCCGCTGGTGCGCGCGCCATGGGGCGCATGTGACGGTTGCCGACACACGCGAGGCGCCACCCCTGCTTGCCACGCTGCGCGAGGAACTGCCGGGTGTCGGCTTTGTCGGTGGCGCCTTCACGCCGGAGCTGGTGCAGGGCACGGCTGTGCGCGCCGTCTACCGTTCGCCCGGCCTGTCGCCGGCGGCCATCGCCCCTGTGGCCGATGCCGCGCGTGCCATGGGCTTGCCCGTGGGTGGGGAGCTGGATTTGTTCGCGCGGGCCTTGGCGGATCTGCGTGAGCCGCCGGTTGTCGAGTCCGGTGAAGTCGCTCAGGACTCTGAAACGGCCGAGCCACCCGCCGAAACGCCTGTATCGCTTGAAGCGTCAACTGAAGCGCCGCCGCAGGACGAGCCTGCCATGCCGCCCGAGGCGGCCAACGCCACCGAGGGTGCCGATGAAAGCGTCGTAGCCGGCGATGCGGGCGACATGGGTGGTGCATCCGATGCTCCCGAAGCCGGGGCAGCCTTGGCTGCTGAGGTCTCCGGTGACAGCCAGGAAGCCAGTGTGGCTGCACCTGTCGCTGCGGAAGCCATGCCGGCCCCTGACGAAGCCGGCGAAGAGTCCGCACTGCCTGCCCTGCTGGCCATGGCCCAGGTCGAACCTGAGCCAGGTTACCGCCCCGCGGTGCTGGCCATTACCGGCACCAACGGCAAGACCACGGTGACCTCGCTGCTGGGCCAGCTGGTGCAGCGCGCCGGCAAAACCGTGGCCGTGGCCGGCAACATCGGCCCCACGCTGCTGGATACCTTGTCGACCCACATGGATGCGCAAACCCTGCCCCAGGTCTGGGTGCTGGAGCTGTCCAGCTTCCAACTGGACGGCGTGCAGGGCTTCGAGCCCACGGCCGCCGTGGTGCTCAACATCACGCAGGACCACCTCGACTGGCATGGCGACATGGACGCCTACGCTGCGGCCAAGGCCAGGGTGTTCGGCGCCAATACCTTCATGCTGCTCAACCGTGACGACCCGCGCGTGATGGCCATGCTGCCGCCGCCTGTCAAGGTGAAGCTGAAAGCGCCGCAAGTGCGCCCCCATGCCACTTTCGGCGCGGGCGAGCCGCAACGCCCCGGCGACTACGGCATTGAAACCGTCAATGGCATGACCTGGCTGGTGCGCGCGGCCGAAGCCGACGAAACCATCAAGCGCCGCAAGGATGAAGAGGTGGAGCTGCACATACAGCGCCTGATGCCCATCGAGGCCTTGCGCATACGCGGGCGGCACAACGCCACCAATGCCCTGGCGGCGCTGGGCCTGGCCGTGGCGTCGGGCTGCACCCTGGCGCCCATGCTGCACGGCCTGCGCGAATACCGCGGCGAGCCGCACCGCGTGGAATCTGTGGCTGTCGTCAAGGACGTCGAGTATTTCGACGACAGCAAGGGCACCAATGTGGGCGCCACCGTGGCGGCGCTGATTGGCCTGGGCATGGATCGCAAGCTGGTGCTTATTCTCGGCGGCGAAGGCAAGGGGCAGGATTTCTCGCCGCTGGCCGAGCCCGTGCAGCGCTACGTCAAGGCCGTTGTGCTGATAGGGCGCGACGCCCCGCTGATCAAGGACGTCCTGCCGCGCAGCATCCCGATGTTCGACGCCGCTTCCATGGAAGAAGCCGTCACCCTCGCGGCGCAGCAGGCCCAGATTGGTGACGCCGTGCTGATGTCGCCGGCCTGCGCCAGCTTTGACATGTTCGACAACTACGAGCACCGGGCCCGCGTCTTTTGCGAAGCGGTGCAGGCATTGGCCCGCGACCAGGGGGAGGTGCTGTGACGGCTGCCGCGCGCATCTCTGGCTGGTTCTCCGGCTTCGGCAAAGCCGCGGCCGATGTGCTGCCGGTGCGGCTGGGCGGGCAAAGCCTGTCGCGCACCCTGGCGGCGCCGCCCGTGCGCATGGCCGGTTTTGACCAGGCGCTGCTCTGGGTCACGGTGGCCTTGCTGATGTGGGGCCTGGTCATGGTGTATTCCGCTTCCGTGGCCATGCCCGACAACCCCAAGTTCGCGCGCTATGCCCACACCCATTTTGTGGTGCGCCACCTGCTGTCGCTGGTCATCGCCTTCATCGTCGCCGTGCTGGCCTTCCAGGTTCCGCTCGCGACCTGGGAGAAGCTCGCGCCCTGGATGTTCGTCGTTTCCCTGCTGCTCTTGATCCTGGTGCTCGTGCCTTTTCTCGGCAAGGGCGTCAATGGCGCGCGCCGCTGGATTTCACTGGGCTTCATGAACTTCCAGCCCTCGGAACTCGCGAAGTTTGCGGTCCTGCTTTATGCGGCCGACTACATGGTGCGCAAGATGGAAGTCAAGGAACGCTTCTTCCGCGCCGTGATGCCCATGGCCATCGCCATCGCCATCGTCGGCCTCTTGCTGCTGGCCGAACCCGACATGGGCGCTTTCATGGTGATCTCCGTGATTGCCATGGGCATCCTGTTCCTGGGCGGCGTCAATGCCCGTATGTTCTTTGTCATCGCGGGCGTGGTGGTGGTGGCTTTCAGCCTGATGGTGATGCTCAGCGAATGGCGGCGCGAGCGGATTTTTGCCTACCTGGATCCCTGGAGCGACAAATACTCCATGGGCAAGGGCTACCAGCTCTCCCATTCGCTGATTGCCTTCGGCCGCGGCGAAATCTTCGGTGTGGGCCTGGGCGGCAGCATTGAAAAACTGCACTGGCTGCCCGAGGCGCACACCGACTTCCTGATGGCCGTGATCGGCGAGGAGTTCGGCCTGCTGGGCGTGCTGGTGGTGATCGGCCTCTTCATGTGGATGACGCGCCGCATCATGCACATAGGCCGCCAGTCGATCGCGCTGGACCGCCTCTTTGCCGGCCTGGTCGCGCAGGGTGTGGGCATCTGGATGGGTTTCCAGACCTTCATCAACATCGGCGTGAACCTGGGCGCCTTGCCGACCAAAGGCCTGACCCTGCCTCTGATGAGTTACGGCGGCTCGGCCATCCTGATGAACCTGGTTGCGCTGGCGGTAGTGCTGCGTATTGACTATGAAAACAGGCTACTTATGCGCGGAGGCCGCGCATGAGTAGGCTGTTTCGCCAGAACTGCTTCAGCGCGAAGCGCTGCGGCGCGTCAGCGCCGGCCTTGATGAGAGGGGGGCGCGCATGAGCAAGCAGCACTGCGCCCTGGTGATGGCCGGCGGAACCGGCGGGCATATCTTCCCGGGCCTCGCCGTGGCCGAAGCCCTGCGTGAGCGCGGCTGGCGCGTGCACTGGCTGGGCGGGCTGGGAACCGAAAGCCGGCCCAGCATGGAAAGCCAGCTGGTGCCGCCGCGCGGTTTCGCGTTCGAGCACATCGATTTCTCCGGCGTGCGCGGCAAGGGGCCCGCGACGCTGGTATTCCTTCCGCTGCGCCTACTCAAGGCCTTCTGGCAGAGCATACAGGTGGTGCGCCGCGTCAAGCCCGATGTGGTGGTGGGGCTGGGCGGCTACATCAGCTTCCCGGCCGGCATGATGAGCGTGCTGCTCGGCAAGCCGCTGGTGCTGCATGAACAGAACTCGGTCGCCGGCATGGTCAACAAGGTGCTGGCCGGCGTGGCCGACCGGGTCTTCACGGCTTTCCCCAACGTGTTCCGCAAGGGCGAATGGATAGGCAACCCGCTGCGGCCGGCGTTCACGTGCCAGCCCGGTCCTGTCCAGCGCTTTGCCGACCGGGGCGGTCCGCTCAAGCTGCTGGTGGTGGGCGGCAGCCTGGGGGCTCGGGGGCTCAATGAACTCGTGCCCAAGGCGCTGGCGTTGATTCCCGCCGGCGAGCGCCCGCAGGTCACGCACCAGAGCGGCGCCCAGCAGATCGACGAGCTGCGCGCCAACTATGCGGCCGCCGGTGTGCAGGCCGAACTCACACCGTTCATCGAAGACACCGCGCAGGCTTTTGCCGATGCCGACCTCATCATCTGCCGCGCCGGCGCGAGCACGGTGACCGAGATCGCCGCCGTGGGTGCGGCCGCGCTGTTTGTCCCTTTCCCGGCCGCGGTTGACGACCACCAGACCACCAACGCGAAGTTCCTGGTGGACCAGGGCGGCGGCTGGTTGATCCAGCAACGCGATCTCACGGCGGAGAAGCTGGCCAACATCCTGAAAACCACCTCGCGCTACACCCTTCTGGAGCGCGCCTTGCAGGCCAAGACCCTGCAAAAAACCGATGCTACCGCCCATGTGGTGGCCGCCTGTGAGGAGCTAGTCCAATGAAACGGGCCAATCGGATGTACGTGAGTGCCTGCCAGGGCCGCAATCTAGGCGCCGGGCGCAGCCGGGTTGTACACCCGGCGAGCACGGCAACAACGAGTGCGGCCCTGGCAGGCGCTCACCCGAAGGGCCGGATCGCGTTGTCGATCCCGCCATCCATCCCTGCATTGAACCGGCGCACATTCGATTGCCCCGTTTCATTGGACTGATCATGAAACACGCCATCAAGAACATTCACTTCATCGGCCTGGGCGGCGCCGGCATGTCCGGCATTGCCGAGGTGCTGCACAACCTGGGTTATGCCATCTCAGGCTCCGACCTGTCGGACAGCGCCACGCTGCAGCGCCTGGCCAGGCTTGGCATCAAGACTTTTGTCGGCCATGCGGCAGGCAACCTCGCCAAGGTCGATGCGGTGGTGACCTCCACCGCCGTGCAGCCGGACAACCCCGAGGTGCTGGCCGCGCGCGAAAAACGCATCCCGGTGGTGCCTCGCGCGCTGATGCTGGCCGAGCTGATGCGGCTCAAGCAGGGCATCGCCATCGCGGGAACGCACGGCAAAACCACCACCACCAGCCTGGTGGCCAGCGTGCTGGCCGAAGGCGGCCTGGACCCGACATTTGTGATCGGCGGGCGCCTGAACAGCGCGGGCGCCAACGCCAAGCTCGGCTCCGGTGACTACATCGTGGTCGAGGCCGACGAATCCGACGCCTCCTTCCTGAACCTGTTGCCCGTGATGGCCGTCGTCACCAACATCGATGCTGACCATATGGAGACCTATGGCCATGATTTCGGCAACCTCAAGAAGGCCTTCGTCGACTTCCTGCACCGCATGCCTTTTTACGGCACGGCCATCCTGTGCACTGACGACCCGGCCGTGCGCGACATCGTGCAGCAGGTCTCCTGCCCCATCACCCGCTACGGTTTCGGCGAAGACGCGCAGGTGCGCGCTGTAAATGTGCGGCCCGTGGGCGCACAAATGCATTTCACGGCGCAGCGGCGCAACGGCGTCACCCTGCCTGACCTGGAGGTGGTGCTCAACCTGGCCGGCGAGCACAACGTGCTCAACGCGCTGTCGGCCATCGCCGTCGCCGTCGAGCTCAACGTGCCCGACGCCGCGGTGCAAAAAGCGCTGGCCGATTTTCGCGGCGTGGGCCGGCGATTCCAGAGCTACGGCGACATGCCGGCCAAGGACGGCGGGCACTTCACCGTGATCGAGGACTACGGCCACCACCCGGTCGAGATGGCCGCGACGCTGGCCGCCGCGCGTGGCGCCTTTCCGGGCCGGCGCCTGGTGCTGGCCTTCCAGCCGCACCGCTACACGCGCACGCGAGACTGTTTTGAGGACTTCGTCAAGGTCATAGGCCAGGCCGATGCCGTGCTGCTGTCCGAGGTCTATGCCGCGGGCGAGCCTCCCATCGTGGCGGCCGACGGCCGCTCGCTGGCCCGCGCGCTGCGCGTGGCCGGCAAGGTTGAGCCTGTTTTTGTGGACGAGATCGACGCCATGCCGCAGGCCATCGTGGACAACGCGCAGGGTGGGGACGTCGTGATGTGCATGGGGGCCGGCTCCATAGGCCAGGTGCCCGCCAAGGTGGCCGAGATGCTGGAAGCCGCAGATACCTCCAAGACCGCAGGAAGCCGAACATGACACAGAACTCCTCTCCATTCGGCAAGGTCGCGGTCCTGATGGGCGGCCTGTCGGCTGAGCGCGAAGTCTCGCTGATGTCGGGCAACGGCGTGCTCAAGGCGCTGCGTTCGCGCGGTGTGGATGCCCATGCCTTCGACCCGGCGGAGCGTGACCTCTCCGAACTCAAAAAAGAAGGCTTTGAGCGCTGCTTCATCGCCTTGCACGGCCGCTTCGGCGAAGACGGCACGGTGCAGGGTGCGCTCGAGCTGCTGGGCATTCCCTACACCGGCTCGGGCGTCATGGCCTCCAGCATGGCCATCGACAAAGTCATGACCAAGCGCGTGATGATTTCCGAAGGGCTGCCGACGCCGCAATACCGCCTGCTGCGCCGCGGCGCCTACGGCGCGGCCGACATCGCCGCCGTGCCCGACGCGCTCGGGTTGCCGCTCATCGTCAAGCCGGCGCGCGAGGGCTCTTCCATCGGCCTGACCAAGGTCACCAGTCGGGACGGCATGGCCGAGGCGGTGGCGCAGGCCGAGAAACTCGACGCCGATGTGCTGTGCGAGCAATTCATCAGCGGTGACGAAGTCACCTGCCCGGTGCTCGGCACCGGCGCCGGCGCGCATGCACTGCCGGTGATCCGCATCGTCGCGCCGGATGGCAACTACGACTACCAGAACAAGTATTTCACCGACACCACGCAGTATCTGGTGCCCTGCGGGCTTCCGGAAGGCGAAGAGGCCGTCATCCAGCAACTGGTGCTGGACGCTTTTCGCATCCTCAACTGCCGCGGCTGGGCACGCACCGACGTGATGATCGACAAGTCCACGCGCAAGCCCTACCTGCTGGAGATCAACACTTCGCCCGGCATGACGGGCCACTCGCTGGTGCCCATGTCCGCGCGCGCGGCCGGCATCTCGTATGAAGACCTGTGCGTCGAAGTGCTCAAGACCGCCACGCTGGACCACCAGAAACAGGGGGGAGGCGCCATTTGAAACGCAGAACGCCCGTGCCCACCGCCATGCCGCTGGACGTCAAGCTCATGAACACCTTTTCGGTGATCCTGGGCCTGGCGTTTGCCGCCATGGTCGTGGCCCTGGGCGTTGCCTGGGTGCTGCGCCAGTCGCTGTTCAGCCTGAGCGCGATCCGTGTGCAGGGAGACCTGATGCATAACAACGCGGTCACCCTGCGGGCCAATGTGGCGCCGCGGCTGGCCGGGAATTTTTTCACGGTGGACCTGGCCGCCACGCGTGCGGTGTTCGAATCGGTGCCCTGGGTGCGGCGGGCGCTGGTGCAGCGCGAATTCCCGAATCGCCTCAAGGTGGTGCTGCAGGAGCACAAGCCGGTGGCCTTCTGGGGCGCCGAAGGCGATGCCCGGCTGGTCAACAATTTTGGCGAGGTGTTCGAAGCCAACCAGGGCGATGTGGAGGCGGAGGACCTGCCGCTGCTCAACGGCCCGCCAGGGCAGGCGCCGCTGGTGCTGCAGGCCTACCAGGCGCTGGCGCCCCTGTTCGACGAAACGGACACCACGCTGGAGCAACTGCAGCTCAGCGGCCAGGGCGGTTGGCGTGCCCAGCTCGACAGCGGCGCCGTGATCGAGCTTGGCCACGGTTCGCTGCCGGAGATCGAGGCGCGCACGCGCCGCTTCATCGCCACGGTGACGCAGGTGTCGTCGCGCTACGGCCGGGACCTGGAGTCCGCCGACCTGCGTTACGGCAATGGTTATGCGATCAAGCTCAGGGGGGTGACCACGGGTACCCCTGCTGACAAGGAAGACGGAAAGAAAAAAAGGTAAACATATGGCCAAGGAATACAAGGATCTGGTGGTTGGGCTGGACATCGGCACCAGCAAGGTCATGGCCGTGGTGGCCGAGGTCATGCCGGGCGGCGAGCTCAAGCTCGCGGGCCTGGGCATCGCGTCCAGCAACGGGCTCAAGCGCGGCGTGGTGGTCAACATCGACGCCACGGTGCAAAGCATCCAGCAGGCCCTCAAGGAGGCCGAGCTGATGGCCGACTGCAAGATCGCCCGCGTCTATACCGGCATCACCGGCAGCCATATACGCGGCATCAACTCCAGCGGCATGGTGGCGGTCAAGGACAAGGAAGTCACGCAGGCCGACGTGGCGCGCGTGATCGAAACCGCCAAGGCCATCAACATCTCGACCGACCAGCGCCTGCTGCTGGTCGAGCCGCAGGAATTCGTCATCGACGGCCAGGACGTGCGCGAGCCCATAGGCATGAGCGGCATACGCCTGGAAGCCAAGGTGCACATCGTCACCGGCGCGCAGAGTGCGGCCGAGAACATCATCAAGTGCGTGCGTCGCTGCGGCCTGGAGGTCGACCAGCTGATGCTCAACCCGCTGGCCTCCAGCCTGGCGGTGCTCACGCAGGACGAGCAGGAGCTCGGCGTGGCGCTGGTCGACATAGGTGCGGGCACCACCGACGTCGCCATCTTCACCGGCGGTGCCATCCGGCATACCGCGGTGATCCCGATCGCCGGCGACCTCATCACCAGCGACATCGCCATGGCGCTGCGCACGCCGACCAAGGACGCCGAAGACATCAAGGTGGAAAGCGGCTACGCCAAGCAGCTGCTGGCGGACCCCGATACCCAGGTGGAAGTGCCGGGCCTGGGCGACCGCGGCCCGCGCATGCTGAGCAAGCAGGCGCTGGCCGGTGTCATTGAGCCGCGCATCGAAGAGATCTTCTCGCTGGTCCAGCAGGTCATACGCGAGTCGGGCTATGAAGAGGTACTGTCCTCCGGCATCGTCATCACCGGCGGCAGCGCCGTCATGCCCGGCATGGTCGAGCTCGGCGAGGATATTTTTCTCAAGCCGGTGCGGCGCGGCATACCGCGCTATTCCAGCGCGCTGTCCGACATGGTGGCCCAGGCCAGGGCGTCGACGGTCATGGGCTTGCTTGAGGAGGCCCGGATGGCCCGCATGCGCGGCTACAAGGTGTCGCAGAAGGCGGGCAGCGTGCAGAACGCCTTCGGTCGTGTCAAAGACTGGTTTGTGGGGAACTTCTGACCATGAAAACCTATTCCATATTTATCGGCAGGCCTTCGCGTTGCATGCATTCCGGTGGTGCAGATCCCCCTGCGTGAAACACGCCATGTCAACCATAAATACAAATTCACAATTATTGGCAACTGCAGTTTATTGATTAGGAGGCTCCCAATGAGCATCGAAATGATTGAAATCGAAGAATTCAACCAGGGCACACAGATCAAGGTGATCGGTGTGGGTGGCGGCGGCGGCAACGCTGTCGGGCACATGATCGAATGCGGCGTGCAAGGCGTCGAGTTCATCTGCGCCAACACGGACGCGCAGGCGCTCAGCCGCGGCAGCGCGCACAAGACCATCCAGCTGGGTAGCAGCGGCCTGGGTGCGGGCAGCAAGCCCGACAAGGGCCGTGAGGCGGCTGAGGTGGCGGCGGACGACATCCGCAGCGCCATCGACGGCGCGCACATGCTCTTCATCACCGCCGGCATGGGCGGCGGCACGGGCACCGGCGCGGCGCCCGTGATCGCGCGCATCGCGAAGGAGATGGGCATCCTGACGGTCGGTGTGGTGACCAAGCCCTTCGAGTTCGAGGGCGGCCGCCGCATGACCAACGCCGACCTGGGCCTGGCCGAGCTCGAGGCGAATGTCGACTCGCTGATCGTGGTGCTCAACGAGAAGCTGCTCGAAGTGCTGGGCGACGACGTGACGCAGGACGAAGCTTTCGCCCATGCCAACGACGTGCTGAAAAACGCCGTGGGCGGCATTGCCGAAATCATCAATGTGCCCGGCCATGTGAACGTCGACTTTGAGGACGTGCGCACCGTGATGGGCGAACCCGGCAAGGCCATGATGGGCACGGCCAAGGCCAACGGCCCGGACCGCGCGCGTATCGCCGCCGAGCAGGCCGTGGCCTGCCCGCTGCTGGAAGGCATTGACCTGTCGGGCGCCAAGGGCGTGCTGGTGTTGATCTCGGCAGCCAAGGGCTCGCTCAAGCTGAGCGAATCCAAGCTGGCGATGAACACCATCCGCGCTTACGCCTCGCCCGACGCGCATGTGATCTACGGTACGGCGTACGACGACGAACTGGGCGACGAAATCCGCGTGACCGTGGTCGCGACGGGCCTGTCGCGCCAGGGCGTGCGCCGCCAGGCGCCTCCGCTGCAGGTGCTGCGCACCGGTACCGACAACGTGCCTTTCAACGTGCCCACGCTGAACGCGGCGGCCGGTGGTGCGGGTGCGCCGCAGATGGCCACGGGCGCGGCCCAGCCGGACTACGGCAACATGGCGGTGCCCAGCGTGTGGCGTACCAATCGGACGCAGGCGGCTGCGAAGGTGGATGCGTTGGCTTCGGGGGGGATGGACGACTTCGAGATCCCCGCCTTCCTCCGCAAACAAGCCGATTGACGGGTGTAAAGCTACTGCGCGGCCCGATCTTGCGCTTGCGGTGCTCGCCGTACCTGAGTACGGCTCCGCTCCTCAGCGCAACCTCGGGCCGCTCGCTACGCTTTCCATCCCGTCAATCTTCGTTGGGTATTTGACCTAACGTGTGTTGTTGGGGTTGCCAGGCCTGCAGTCAATGCACGTTCGCTATGCCCGGCATTGCTAACCCCTACCCTTGAAATGGCCTTGCGGCAACTAAAATGAGAAGAATGCTTGCCCAAAGAACCCTTAAATCCCTGACCAAAGCTGTGGGCGTGGGCCTGCACAGCGGGCAGCGGGTGGAACTGACCTTGCGCCCTGCGGCGCCGGACACGGGAATTGTGTTTCGCCGCGTGGACCTGCCGCAACCGGTGGATATCCCCATCTCGGCGCAGTCGGTGACGGATACGCGGCTGGCATCGACGATCTCCAGCGGCAGCGCCAAGGTGCATACGGTGGAGCACCTGATGTCGGCCTGTGCGGGGCTGGGCATTGACAACTTGTACGTCGACATCACGGCCGAGGAAGTGCCTATCCTGGACGGCTCTGCTTCGTCGTTTGTGTTTTTGCTGCAGTCGGCGGGTATCGAACTGCAGGCCGCGCCCAAGCGTTTTATCCGTGTGATCAAGCCTGTGGAGGTGCGCGAAGGGGAGGGCGCGAACACCAAGTGGGCGCGCCTGAGCCCTTATGAGGGTTACAAGCTCAGCTTTGAAATTGATTTCGACCACCCGGCGGTGGACTCCACCGGCCAGCGCGTGGAGTTCGACATGGGCTCGGGCGCCTACACGCGCGACATCGCGCGGGCCCGCACCTTCGGTTTCACCAAAGATGTCGAAATGATGCGCGCCAACGGACTGGCCCTGGGCGGCGGGCTGGACAATGCCATCGTGATGGACGACTACAAGGTCCTCAACAGCGACGGCCTGCGCTACAACGACGAGTTCGTGAAGCACAAGATCCTCGACGCCATGGGCGACCTCTACCTGCTGGGCAAGCCGCTGCTGGCCGCCTACAGCGCGTTCCGCTCCGGCCATGCGATGAACAACAAGCTGCTGCGCGAGCTGCTGGCGCACAAGGACGCCTACGAAGTCGTCACCTTTGAAGACGAGAAAAAAGCGCCCCGGGGTTTCGCCACGCTGGCGCGCGCCTGGTAGTCGAGCACGGCAAGCAACCGCCCATGCTGCTGTTCCGCTGGCTGATCCTGCTGTTTCTGCTGGCCGCCGTGGTGGCCTTCATGTTTTATGCGGGCACCGGCCGGCCGCATTACAAGCGCTTCGGCCTCATCATTCTCAAGTGGACGCTGATCGCCGCCTTCGGTTTTTTCGCGGTGCTGGTTCTGGAGCGCGTCGCTTAGCGCCCGGGTTTTCCATCAGCGGCTGCGCCCGCCGCGGTAGTTTCCCGTCATTTTTGCGCTTGCGCTGCTGGCTTGCGCCAGCCGCGCCATGGCGGCGCCCACATGGGCATGGGTGATGGCCAGGCCCAGCGCGTCGGCGGCATCCTTGCCGGGCAGCGAGGGCAGCTTGAGCAGGCGCATCACCATTTCCTGCATTTCGGCCTTGCCGGCCTTGCCGTAGCCGGCCACGGCTTTTTTGAGTTGCAGGGCCGTGTATTCCGCCACCGCCAATTCCCGCGAGACCAGCGCTGTGATGCAGGCCCCGCGTGCCTGGCCCAGCAGCAGCGTGGCCTGGGGGTTGACGTTGACAAAAATGATTTCGACTGACGCGGCATCGGGCTGGTAGCGCTCCACCACTTCGCACACGCCCTCGAACAGCACCTTGAGCCGGCCGGGCAGGTCGGCGCGTTCCAGGTGGGTGGTCTTGATGGTGCCGCTGGCCACATAGCGCAGCTGGGGGCCATCCACATCGACCACGCCGAAACCGGAAGTCTGCAGGCCGGGGTCAATGCCTAGGATGCGCATCGCTGTGCCTGGTTTTTAAAGGCCGAAATACCAGCGGACCGAATGAAAGAAGATGGGCGCGCCGAAGCACAGCGCATCGACCCGGTCCAGCAGGCCGCTGGCGCCGGTCACGCCCACGCCGCGCTTGCCCCAGTTGGGAATGCCTCGGTCGCGCTTGAGCGCTTTCATCACCAGATGGCCCAGCGAGCCGGAGACGCAGGCGATAAAGGCCATGGCCACGGCCTGCGCGGGCTTGAAGGGTGTCAGGCCCGCCAGCAGGCCGCCCAGCAAGCTGGCTGCCACGACGGCGATCAGCCAGCTGGCCCAGTTAAAGCTCTTGCTCACGTTGGGTGCGCTGGGCGGTCGCTGCAGCTTGCGGCCCACCAGGTGTTCCACGATCATGCAGCTTTGCACCACGAACACCAGGAAGAACACCAGGAAGGCGTTCTTGCCGTCATAGTTGGGAAACTTCAGCAGCAGCAGGGCGGGCACGTGGCTGATGCCGTAGACGCAAACCATGATGCCCCACTGCAGCTTGGCGTTGCGCTCCAGGAAGCGCTGCGGGTCGTCGGCCAGCGCACTGACCACCGGTATGGCCAGGAAGACGTAGACAGGGATGAACACGGTGACGAGGTCGAAGCGCCGTGTGATGACCAGCGCGAACTGCATCGGCAGCACCACGAAGAAGGCCAGCACCAGGCTGCGGTGGTCGCCCTGGCGTGTGGGCGACAGCGTGATGAACTCGCGCAGCGCAAAAAACGCGACAAGCCCGAACAGCACCGTGGCCACGGTCTCGCCCAGCGTCCAGCCTATCCAGAACACCGTGGACATCAGCCAGGAGGTGCGCAGCAGGCCGCTGAATTCCTTGAGCTTCTGGGTGTGCAGGTCGTCCTCGTGCGTATCCTTGAGCGACATCACGAAGGCCGCCACGCTGATAACGGTCAGCACGCCGAAGACCAGCACGAAGAGCAGGCCGACCTGGTGCGAGGGCGAAAGATTGCGCAAAAAAGTATTCATCAGGATTCCAGGCCTTGTGTCAGGTTTCCCTGAGATCCATCACCGCCTGGCGGGCGCGCGCCAGGAATTCACCGCGGTCCTCGCCGGCGCCCAGGGCAATTGGCGCGCCGAAGGTGACCGAGCACAGGATGGGCACTGGCACGACCTCGCCCTTGGGCATGACGCGCTGCACATTGTTGATCCAGGCCGGCACCAGCACCACACCGGGAAACCTGAGCGCCAGGTTGTAGAGGCCGGCCTTGAACTTCTGCGGCTCTTCATGGTTGCCGCGCGTTCCTTCCGGAAACAGGATGATGGAGTCGCCATTGGTCAGCGCTTCAATCAGCGGCTCCAGCGGATCCTGGTCGCCGGTCTTGGCGCGGTCCACATAAATCGCGTTGAACACCGCCGTGGTGATCCATTTCTTGAACGGCGTCTTGGTCCAGTAATCCTTGGCCGCGATGGGCCGCGTGATGCTGCGCAGCTCCTCGGGCAGGGCCGCCCACATCAGCACCAGGTCGGCGTGGCTTTGGTGGTTGGCGAAATAGATGCGCTGCTCGGCCTTGGGCGGGCAGCCTTGCCAGCGCGCCTGCGCGCCGGTCAGCGTGCGGATCAGGCCCAGCAGGAACAGGCCCATGAGTTTGGCCAGCACGGGAGAAAGCTTGTCGTTCATGGGCTGTTCTTTTTGCGGTGCTTCAAGGTAGTTCCACGCCGCCCATGCGGGCCACGATGGTGCCGGCGCGCGAGGCCAGGTAACCTGAGTTGGGCCGGGTTTCAAAATATTTGGGTCGCGGCAGCATCACGGCCAGGCGCGCGGCTTCGTAGGCACTCAGCCTGGCCGCGGGCTTGCGGTAGTAGTGCTGGGCGGCCGCCTCGGCACCGAAAATGCCTTCGCCCCATTCCACGCTGTTGAGGTAGATCTCCAGGATGCGCTCCTTGCCCAGCAGCGCTTCCAGCAGCAGCGTCAACACCAGTTCCTGGCCTTTGCGCAGCAGCGTGCGTTCGCCGGACAGGAACAGGTTCTTGGCCAGCTGCTGCGTGATGGTGGAGCCGCCCACAATCTTCACAGGCTTGGTCTGTGCCAGCCGGCTGGCCGACTGCGCCGCGCGCTGTTCGGCCTTGGCGTTTTTATCCCAGGCTTTTTCCAGCGCTTCCATGTCCACGCCGTCGTGCTCGGCAAAGCTGGCGTCTTCGGATGCGATGACCGCGCGTTTGAGGTTGTCTGGCAGTGCGCTATAGGGCACCCACTGCTGCCGCCATTTCAGGGCGCCGGTGTTGCGCGCGACCAGGTAGGCTTCCGAGCGCTGGAAGGCGGTAGACTCCGGGTCCACCACGGCCATGACCGCGATGCGCCCTACAAAAAAAAGCTGCAAGGCCAGGCCCGCCAGCAGGCCCAGGCCGATCAGCCTGAACAGCGCCTTCATGCCAGCGTTGCCCGGATTTCATCGAGCACTTGTGCCGACGGCGGGCGCACCTTGCGCCACAGCTCGAAGGCCTCGGCGGCCTGCTCGACCAGCATGCCCAGGCCGTCACGCGGCGCGGCGCCATTTTCCCGGGCCCAATCCATGAAGCCCGCCGCGGCGGGGCCGTACATCATGTCGTAGGCCAGTGCGCCGGGCTTGAGCACAGTGGCGGCGACCGGCACGCCGGCGCCGGCCAGGCTGCTGGCGCTGGCGTTGATGACCACGTCAAATGTGCCTTGCAATCCTTGCAAATCTTCCGAGAGGAGTTCTGTTTTTTCCAGCAGGTCTTTCATGGAAGCATGCGCCTTGTGCCGCACGACCAGCGCGTCGGCCTTGGCCTTTGTGCGGTTGACCAGCACCAGCCGGCGCGGCCCCGCGGCCAGCAGAGGCGCCAGCGCACCGGCCCCGGCGCCGCCCGCGCCTATCAGCAGCACGTCGCGCCCGGCCAGCGATATGCCCGCGTTGTTCTGGATATCGTTGACCAGGCCCACACCGTCGGTGTTGTCGGCATGGACGGCGCCGTCCCGCAGCAGCAATGTGTTGGCGGCCTGCGCCAGCTGCACGCGGTCGGTGCGCGTGGTGGCGGCCTCGAAGGCGTCGAGCTTGAAGGGCACGGTGACATTGCAACCCTTGATGCCGTCCCGCAGCAGCTGGGCCAGAGTGGGGGCGAAGGAATCCAGCGGCACCAGCAGGCGCTCGTATTGCAGGGATTGCCCTGTCAGTTCGGCAAAGCGCGCGTGGATTTGCGGCGACTTGCTGTGCGCGATCGGGTTGCCCAGAACGTAGTACTGATCCATGAGGCTTGCCGGGCTTCAGCGGCTGGTGAGCTTGGTCTCTAGCGTGTCGTCGCGCGTGAACTTGAAGCGCGACACCACGACGATCTGGTCGGCCTTGCGGCGCATGGCGTCATTGAAACGGCCGAAAGGTCCGGTGCCGCGCACAATGCTTTGCGCGCGCCGGTCCAGCGTCAGGTTACCTGAAGTCTGCACCACTTCCGTGTCCAGGACGGTACCGTCAAAGTTCACGGTGACGATCATGGTGAGCTCTCCGTAGAGCTTTTTGCCCGCCTGTTCCGGGAAGTTGACGGTGCCCTTTTCCTCGATCTTGCGGCGCAGCTCGTCGTAGTAGACAGCGTAGACCTCTTCACGCGTGGCCGGGCTGATGTAGCGTTTTTTGGGCCGCGCGTTTTCTTCGTTGATGCGGCGCTCGATCTCGGCCAGGATCTTGATCAGCTGCTTGCGCTTTTCCTCGCGCTCGGCCTGGGCCGGGCTGTTGGCGGGCTGGGTCAGGTCGGGCGGCGGCATGGAGGCCAGCTGTTTTTTGATCTGCGCCAGCAGCTGGGTTTGCTGCTCCTGCAGCGACTCGACCTTGCGTTGCGCGTCTTCGGTGGCGTCGCCCAGTTCCATCAGGGCCGAAGGCGGCAGCGGCGAGGTGGCCCGGCCTTTTTCGGCCTCACCGCCACCGGCCAGCGAGGCCTGCGCGATGGCCTTGGCGAAGTCGGGCTTCTCATTGGACTTGGCGTTGACCAGGATCACCTCCAGCGGGGTGTCCTGGAACACGCGGTTAAAGCGCTCGGGGTCGACAAAACGCACCGTCAGCAGCACCGCGTGCACGGCGATGGACACGCCCAGGGCGATTTGCAGTGTGCTCGGGTTCTTCACAGAAAGAGATTATCGGGGGTTATGCGTGAAATCCGGCGCTCGCCCGGCTCAAGCGGCCGCCGGAACCGTGCCTGCCGCGTCGGCCTGTGGTTCATTGACATCAACCGCGATCGAGATCGGGCCGGCGGCCATCTCGGTTTCGCCGTCATCCTCGCCCAGCGGGTCCGGCGATTCGTCAATCTCCATGTCCAGGCGCTCGATCACCGTGCCCGAAACGTCCAGCGTGATCTCGTCGATCTCGCCCAGCCGTACCCGCACCTTCGCGCCGCGCGGCAGGCCTTGCGCGCCCGCCGCCGGCAGCACCAGCGGCAGTTCGTCAGCGCGCAGCAGGTTGTCCTTGAAAGCGGTGGCCACCAGCTCCGTGATGCCGTTTTGCTGCAGGAATTTAAGGGTCCAGTAACGCTCTATGCCGGCCTGGAAGCCGTTGTAGGCGCTGTAGGCGGCATCAAAACCCGAAATGATGGAAAACAGCTCGGCGTCCTTGGGCTTGAAGGGCGCGGCCAGCGCGGCCGTGCGGCCGTGGCGCGCGCAGGCAATGATTTGCCACTGGTTGACCAGGTCGGTATAGCGGCGCAGCGGGGAAGTGCTCCAGGCGTAACTTTTGACGCCTATGCCCGCGTGCGGCAAGGCCTTGGTGCCCATGCGCACCTTCACGCCGGGCGCCAGACTGGCCTGGCTACGGTAGATGCCGGGCACGCCGTGTTCGGCCAGCCACTGGCCCCAGGTGCTGTTGGCCAGGATCATGGCTTCGGCGACGATCAGGTCCAGCGGCGCGCCGCGCTGGCGCGTGCTGATGCTGACGGTCTCGTCGCCCTGGGGCTCGCCGCCCGTGGGGTTGTCGAGGCGGAAGTTGTAGTCGGGCCGGTTGAAGCTCTCGGGCTTGCCGCGCACGATTTCGCGCTGCGCTTTCAGGTGCCTGGCCAGCCGGTGCAAAAAGGCCAGCTCGACGCCCCAGGGTACGCCGGTGGGTGGGCTGGTTTGCGCGGCTTCAAAAAAAGCCTCGGTGAAAGTGCCGTCCAGCATGTCGTGGCGCAGGTTGCTCACGATGGGCACCTGCTCCAGCCGGGTCTGGCTTTCCTTGATCTCGAAGGTGGCTTCATCGAGCGTGAGGTACAGCGACAGGGCCGGGCAATTGCGGCCTTCCTGCAGTGTGTAGCGCTTGACGACCTCATCGGGCAGCATGGTCAGCTTGTAGCCCGGCATGTAGACGGTGGACAGGCGCGCGCGGCCGACTGCGTCGATGGGGCTGCCAGGTTGTACGGCCAGGCCGGGCGCGGCGATGTGTATGCCCAGGGTCACCGTGCCGCTGCCCAGGCCCTGCACGGAGAGCGCGTCGTCGATCTCGGTGGTGGCCGAATCGTCGATGGAAAACGCCTTCACGTCGGCCAGCGGCAGTTCGTCCTTGACCTCAGGCGCCTGCAGTGCCGGGAAGCCCGTGCCCTTGGGAAAGTTTTCGAACAGAAAGCGCTTCCAGTGGAACTGGTAGGGCGAGGCGATGGCGCCGGCTTTTTGCAATAGGGCCAGCGGTGCGGTGTGCGTGGCGCGTGAGGCTTCGACCACGGCCTTGTACTCGGGGCTGTTCTTGTCGGGCTTGAAGAGGATTTTGTAGAGCTGCTCGCGCACCGGCGCCGGGCATTCACCGCGGCCCAGTTCTTCTGCCCAGGCGGTGATTTGCGCTGCCACCTGCTTCTTCTTTTCGATGGCGGCCAGCGCCTGTTGCAGGATGTCGGCGGGCGCCTTCTTGAAGCGGCCCTTGCCGACGCGGCGGAAGTAGTGTGGCGCGTCGTAGAGTCGGAAGAGGGCGGCGGCCTGCTGCTCCAGCGTGGCGGGTTTGCCGTCGGCGCTGAAATAGTCGCGGGCCAGGTCGGCAAAGCCGAATTCGCCTTCGCCGGCGAATTCCCAGGCCAGGTCCAGCTCGATGTCGGTGCTCAGTTTCTGCCCCGCGGCCACCAGCTCGGCGGGCGAGGGCTTCTCGAATTTCAGCAGGGCATTGACGCCCTTGACTTTCACGCGCTTGCCCGAGTCGAGCTCCACCTGCAGCGAGGCGTCGCTTTCGGACAAGATGCGGCCGGCCAAAAACTTGCCGGCCTCTTCAAACAATACAAACAAAACGGAATCCCTTTGGTGACTTTGGATGTCTTTGATGGCTTCCGGCTAGTGTAATCAGCCCGCCTGGGGCCGGTTTTCAGGCCAGGGCCAGGAAGTCGAGGATTTCCGGTACATGCGTGTCAAAGTCGCTCAGCGCGTGGTCGCCGCCTTCAAGGATTCGCAGGTGGACACCCGCATAGCGGCCCGCCATCTCCCGCCAGTCCAGCACTTCGTCACCCTTGGCGATGATGGCCAGGTAATTTTCCGGCGCCTTGAGCGGCCCGGCATGCTGGGCCTTGAGCTCGTCGACAAAACGCGGTTCGAAGAAAAAATGCTCGTCCGGGTTGTGCCAGGCGGTTTGCTCGCCGATGTAGCGGGCCAGGTCGCGCGCCGGCTCCACGGCCGGGTTGAGCAGCACGGCCTTGCAGCCGGTCCGTTCGGCCACGGCGGTGGCATAAAAGCCGCCCAGCGAGGAGCCGACCACGGCCAGATTTTGATAGCCGGCGTGCTGCGGCCATCCGGAGATCTCGTCCATGACTCCACGCAGCGCGGCCTCCGGTGAAGGCGGCAGCTGTGGGCACCACCAGTGAACGGCAGGATGCCGCTGCTGCACAAGGGCCGCCATTTTTTGGGCTTTCATGGATTGGGGCGAAGAGCGAAAGCCGTGCAGGTAGAGCAGGTGGGTGGTGCGCATGCCGCCATGGTAGACGGGAGTTCACGGTCTTTGGATACGGTTTTCAGGCACGGGTTGCGGGCCCTGGCGGATAATCCCCAGCCATGGCCGCCGTTTTCGACAAACCCTCTCTTTACCAGCGAACATTGCCCCTGCTGCAGGGTTTTGACGGCTTGCTGGCGTTTGCCGTTTTCCTGTTGGCCTGTGCGGGCCTGCTGATCATGTATTCCTCGGGCTATGACCACGGCAGCCGCTTTGTGGACCATGGCCGCAACATGCTGATTGCCGGCGCCATCATGTTCGTGGTGGCGCAGGTGCCGCCGCAGCGTTTGATGGCTTTTGCCGTGCCGCTTTATGTCGTGGGCGTGACCTTGCTGGTGGCCGTCGCGATTTTCGGTGTGACCAAAAAAGGCGCGCGGCGCTGGCTCAATATTGGGGTGGTGATACAGCCCAGCGAAATCCTCAAGATCGCCATGCCCCTGATGCTGGCCTGGTGGTTCCAGAAGCGCGAGGGCCAGCTGCGCCCACTCGATTTCGTGGCCGCGGCACTGTTGCTGGCCATGCCGGTGGGCCTGATCATGAAACAGCCCGATCTGGGCACCTCGCTGCTGGTGCTGGCGGCCGGCCTGGCGGTGATTTTTTTCGCGGGCCTGAGCTGGAAACTGATCCTGCCGCCCGTGGTGCTGGGCCTTGTCGGTGTGTTCCTGGTGGTGTGGTTCGAGCCGCAGATTTGCGCCGACGGCGTGCGCTGGCCCATATTGCATGACTACCAGCAGCAGCGCATCTGCACCCTGCTGGATCCGTCGCGCGACCCGTTGGGCAAGGGCTTTCACATCATCCAGGGCATGATCGCCATCGGTTCGGGCGGCATCACCGGCAAGGGCTTCATGGCCGGCACCCAGACCCACCTGGAATTCATTCCCGAACGCACCACCGACTTCATTTTCGCCGCGTACTCCGAGGAGTTCGGCCTGCTGGGCAACCTGCTGCTGATCGCCGGTTTCATTTTCCTGATCCTGCGCGGACTGGCCATCGCGCTGGAAGCTTCAACCTTGTTCGCGCGCCTGCTGGCGGGCGCGCTGACCATGATTTTCTTCACTTATGCCTTCGTCAACATGGGCATGGTCAGCGGCATCCTGCCGGTGGTGGGCGTGCCCCTGCCGTTCATCAGCTACGGCGGTACTGCCATGGTGACGCTGGGCCTGGCCATCGGCATGCTGATGTCGATTGCCAAGGCCAAGCGCCTGGTGCAGACCTGAGGGCGCTTTCGTGAACGCTCGCATCGTCACCGTGATCGGGGTGGGCAATATGGGCGGCGGCATGGCGGCCAACCTGCTGGCCAAAGGCTGGGATGTCCGGGTGTATGACATCGATGCGGCCAGGGTCGCGGCCATGGTGGCACTGGGGGCCAGGGCCTTTGCCAGCCCCGCGGATGCCCCGGCGGATTCGCAGGCCTTCATCATTTGCGTGGTCGATGCCGCGCAGACCGGGGACGTGCTGTTTGGCGAGCGAGGCCTGGCCCGCATGCTGAAACCCGGCCATGCCGTGATGCTGTGTCCGACCATTGCGCCGGAGGATGTCGAATCCTTCGCCGTCCGGCTGGCTGCACTCGGCGTAGACACCTTGGATGCCCCCATTTCTGGCGGCCCGGCGCGCGCGCGTGACGGCTCCATGAGCCTGATGCTGGCCTGCACGCAGGCGGTCCATGCCCGGCAGGCCGATTTGCTGGGGGACCTGTCGGCCAAGGTATTCCACATCAGCGAAAAGCCCGGCGATGGCGCCCGTACCAAGCTGGTCAACAACCTGCTGGCGGGCATCAACCTGGTGGGGGCGGCTGAAGCGCTGGCCATGGCTGCGCGGCTGGGGCTGGACCTGGCCAAAACCCTGGATGTGATCGAGCAGTCCAGCGGGCAGAGCTGGATTGGCTTGGACCGCATGCGCCGGGCCATTGCCGGCGACTACGCAGCGCGTGCGCATGTGACGCTGCTGGAAAAAGACACGCGGCTGGCCGTGGCGGCGGCTCGCGCGGCGGGGTTTGAGGGGCCGCTGGGCGAGCGCGCCAGCCGGGTCTTCGCCGAGGCCCACGATGCCGGGCTGGCGGCCGAGGACGATGCCGCGCTGTTCAAGCACCTGGGCGGGGAGCACGGCTGAACGGCTTTCCGAGCTGTTTCAAGCCGTTTCCGGCAAAACCCCGCGGCGCGCGCGGCCCGCGTTCGACCCAGCCCGGCGCATGGGCAGACTGCCTACAATGGCCGTATGACCTCACTTCGCTCTACCAACGCCTCCGCCCCCAACAAGTCCACGGTTTCATCGACTGCCCGGCCTACGGCGGAGTCGACGTCCGGACGGCTGGAGATCGCACAGAAGCTGTTGCTGGCGCCTTTCGGCCTCACGCAGGCGCACCTAGGCCGCGCGCTGGCTGAAATCAGCTCGCACGGCGCGGACGACGCCGATCTGTATTTCCAGTACACCCGCAGCGAAGGTTGGAGCCTGGAAGAGGGCATCGTCAAGACCGGCTCCTTCAGCATCGACCAGGGCGTGGGTGTGCGCGCCGTGAGCGGCGAGAAAACCGCCTTTGCCTATTCCGACGATATTTCCGAAGCCTCGCTGCTGGATGCGGCCCGCACGGTGCGCAGCATTTCCGCCGGCGGCAAAAGCGCCCGCGTCAAGACGCCGGCCGGCCGCGTCGCCGGCAGCCGCTCGCTCTACCAGGGGCTGGACCCCATCGCCACGCTGGACAGCACCGCCAAGGTCCAGTTGCTGGAGAAAGTCGAAAAGCTCGCCAAGGCCAAGGACCCGCGCATCGTGCAGGTGATGGCCGGCCTGGCCAGCGAATACGACGTGGTGATGGTGGCGCGCGCCGACGGCACGCTGGCCGCTGATGTGCGGCCGCTGGTGCGCCTGAGCGTGACGGTGATCGCCGAGCAGAAAGGCCGGCGCGAAGTCGGTTCTGGCGGCGGCGGCGGCCGTTTCGGCCTGGCTTATTTCAACGATGCTCAGGTTGCCGAATACGTGGACGATGCGGTGAAAGCCGCGCTGACCAACCTCGACGCGCGCCCCGCGCCGGCCGGCGAAATGACGGTGGTGCTGGGCTCGGGCTGGCCCGGCATCCTGCTGCACGAGGCCATAGGCCACGGCCTGGAAGGCGACTTCAACCGCAAGGGCTCCAGCGCGTTTTCCGGCCGCATAGGCCAGCGCGTGGCGGCCAAGGGCGTGACGGTGCTGGACGACGGCACGATCGCCGATCGCCGCGGCTCGCTCAATGTGGACGACGAAGGCAATGCCAGCCAGCGCAATGTGCTGATCGAGGACGGCATCTTGAAGGGCTATATCCAGGATTCGCTCAACGCCCGCCTGATGAAGGTCAAACCCACGGGCAACGGCCGGCGCGAGAGCTATGCCCACGTGCCCATGCCGCGCATGACCAACACCTACATGCTGGGCGGCGACAAGCAGCCCGAGGAAATCGTGGCCAGCATGAAGAAGGGCCTCTACGCCACTAACTTCGGCGGCGGCCAGGTCGACATCACCTCGGGCAAGTTTGTGTTCTCCGCCAGCGAAGCCTTCTGGGTCGAAAACGGCAAGATTCTCTACCCCGTCAAGGGCGCGACGATTGTGGGCAATGGCCCCGACGCATTGACCCGCGTCACCATGATGGGCAACGACATGGCGCTCGACAGCGGCGTGGGCACCTGCGGCAAGGAAGGCCAGAGCGTCCCCGTGGGCGTGGGCCAGCCGACCTTGCGCATCGACGGCCTGACGGTTGGCGGAACGGCCTGAAAATAAGCCCCCACGCTCCTCACTTCGTGTGGTCGTTGCCCCCCGAGGGGGCGCTTTTCATCTTGGGGCGGCCCGGCGATGAAAAAAGGCCGTAAGAAGGCCTTTTCCAGACCTGTGCTACATTTCAGCTTATGAATTCCGGCAAGTTTTATTTTGCTTACTTTTGGTTCTCCAGCGCTTTCGGCGGTAGAGAGATCAAGGCGTGACCCGATAAAACGCACCGAATCTCCAAAAAACCGCCGGCTCCCGGCGGTTTTTTTTTGCCTCACCTGTTTGCTGAATATTTGTACTGAAACCTGAATTGCCTGATTTGCCTGATTGATATTGACATACACCCCAGAAAAGGAAGATTGCGATGAATGCCAAAGCCACCTCCGCCAGCGACAGCTGGTATGCGACCGTCGAAAAGACCAGCCAGACCGACGACGAACGCATCAAGGACATCACCGTGCTACCCCCTCCCGAGCATCTCATCCGCTTCTTCCCGATCCGCGGCACCGCTGTCGAGACGCTGATCAGCAAAACCCGCAAAAGCATCCACAACATCATTCAGGGCAAGGATGACCGCCTCCTGGTTGTCATCGGCCCTTGTTCCATCCACGACCCTGCGGCGGCGCTGGAATATGCTCGCAAGCTGCTGGAGCAGCGCAAGAAATACGAAGGCACGCTGGAAATCGTCATGCGTGTCTACTTCGAGAAGCCGCGCACCACCGTGGGCTGGAAGGGCCTGATCAACGACCCTTACCTTGATGAAACCTACCGCATCGACGAAGGCCTGCGCATCGCGCGCCAGCTGCTGATCGACATCAACCGCCTGGGCCTGCCGGCCGGCAGCGAGTTCCTGGACGTGATCTCGCCGCAGTACATCGGCGACCTGATCTCCTGGGGAGCCATTGGCGCGCGCACCACCGAAAGCCAGGTTCACCGCGAGCTGGCTTCGGGCCTGTCAGCGCCCATCGGTTTCAAGAACGGCACCGACGGCAACATCCGCATCGCCACCGACGCTATCCAGGCGGCGGCGCGCGGCCACCATTTCCTGTCGGTGCACAAAAACGGCCAGGTCGCGATCGTGCAGACCAACGGCAACAAGGACTGCCACGTGATCCTGCGCGGCGGCAAGACGCCCAACTACGACGCCGCCAGCGTCACGGCCGCCTGCAAGGAGCTGGAAGCCTCGAAGCTGCCGGCCACACTGATGGTGGACTGCAGCCACGCCAACAGCTCCAAGCAGCACGAAAAGCAGGTCGAGGTCGCGCGCGACATCGCGGGCCAGGTGGCCGGCGGCTCGCGCCATGTGTTCGGCCTGATGGTGGAAAGCCATCTCAACCCGGGTGCCCAGAAATTCACGCCCGGCAAGGACGACGCCAAAGCGCTGGAATACGGCAAAAGCATCACCGACGCCTGCCTGGGCTGGAACGATTCGCTGGACGTGCTGGAAATCCTCTCGGCCGCCGTGCTCAAGCGCCGCGCGGCCAAATAAGCGGCGCCAGATCTTGCGGGTAAGTGCGAATGCCGCGCGCCCGCGGATCGCCGAACATGCAGCATCTGCCCACCAGGAGCCGGTCATGCGCAGCGAAGTCAGTGTGAGCTTCAAGGACAGCCCGCCCGTGCGGCTGGACCTCAACGAAGTCCAGCCCATGCCGCACGATGTGGCGCGTTGGTGGCTGGACGACCAGTTCACGCAGATGGGCTGCGAGCCGCTGCGGCCCACCGGCAAGGTGCTGACCGCCGACAAGGTCGTGGTGGTGGCCCAGGCCGCCGGGCCGGGCAAGTTCGCCGATGCCAAATGGGCGCAGGAGTTTGCCCGCGCGACCAGCGCGGCGCTGGCCAAGCCCGTCGTTCACATCGACGTGGCCGCGCTCGCCATCAGTTATTAATTTGAGGCCCGGCGCTCAGGCCTTGAGCGCTTCCAGCAATTTGGCGTGAATCCCGCCAAAACCCCCATTGCTCATGCACAGCAGATGGTCGCCAGGCCGGGCTGCCGCTTTGACCTGGTCCAGCAGCTGGGCGATGGTGCCCGCGACCTGTGCGCGTTCGCCCATGGGCGCGAGCGCGGCGCGCGCATCCCAGTCCAGCCCGCCCGCATGGCAGAAAGCCAGGTCGGCCTGCTCCAGGCTCCAGGGCAGCTGGGCCGTCATGGTGCCCAGCTTCATGGTGTTGCTCCGCGGCTCGAAGATGGCGAGGATGCGCTCGCTGCCCCGGCCGCTGCTTTGCAGCTGGCGGCGCAGGCCGTCCACCGTGGTGTGGATGGCAGTCGGGTGGTGGGCGAAGTCGTCGTACACCGTGATGTCGCCGCCTTTGCGCGGGATCACGCCGCGAACTTCCATGCGGCGCTTGACGTTCTGGAATTCCGCCAGTGCCCGCGCCGCCGCCTGGGGCGCCACGCCTACGTGCTCGGCCGCGGCGATGGCGGCCAGGGCATTGAGCTGGTTGTGGACCCCGCTGATACCCCATTGCACATGAGCCACGGTTTCGCCGGCCTTGAGCACATGAAAGTCGTGCGGCTCGCCATAAGCCGTGAAGCCGGCTTTGTTCAGCAGCCCGTTGCCAAAGAGTAGCTGCTCACTCCAGCAGCCCTGGGCCAGCACGCGCTGCAGGCTGGCTTCGGCCGCGTTGACGACCACACGGCCCTGCGAAGGCACGGTGCGCACCAGGTGGTGGAATTGCCGTTCTATGGCCGCCAGGTCGTCAAAGATGTCGGCGTGGTCGAATTCAAGGTTGTTCAGTACGGCCGTGCGCGGCCGGTAGTGCACGAACTTGCTGCGCTTGTCGAAAAACGCCGTGTCGTATTCGTCGGCCTCGATCACAAAGGTGTTTCCCTCGCCCAGCCGCGCCGAAACACCGAAATTGAGCGGCACGCCGCCGACCAGGAAGCCAGGCTGCAATCCCGCATGCTCGAGGATCCACGCCAGCATGGCCGTGGTGGTGGTCTTGCCATGCGTGCCGGCCACGGCCAGCACATGGCGAGGGCCGGTTGCATGGTGGGTGGGGTGGTGGAGCACATGGCCCGACAGCCATTGCGGGCCGCTGGTGTAGGGCTTGCCGCTGTTCAGGATGGCTTCCATCAGCGGGTATTTGGGGGTTCCGTCAGCCAGCCGGGCGCGCGAGATCACGTTGCCGACCACGAACACGTCGGGCTCAAAGGCCATCTGGTCGGCGCTGTAGCCCTCGATCAGTTCTATGCCCAGGCCGCGCAGCTGGTCGCTCATGGGCGGGTAGACGCCGCTGTCGCAGCCCGTGACTTTGTGCCCCGCCTCCCGCGCCAGGGCGGCCAGGCCGCCCATGAAAGTGCCGCAGATTCCCAGAATATGTATGTGCATGGGGCTGTATTCTAGGCAGGGCCCCTGGCTGGATTTTGGCCGGCATGGTGCCGCCGGGGCCGGGAGCGGCGACAGGCGCTGAACTTTAAGGGGCGGCGGCAGCCTAACGGGGGCACAATTGCCTGCTGCTTCGCTCCCTTCTGGCTCCCGGGCCTGCCGACCTTGACCCCACATACCCTTAAATCCGAAATCGCCTCCGTCGCCGCCGCGCTGGTGGTCGAGGAAGGCCTGGAATACGGCCCCGCCAAACGCCGCGCCATCAAGCAGCTGGCCCTGCCCGCCCGCACCGAGCTCCCTGGCAACGACGAGCTGGAGGACGCGGTGCGCGAATATATTGCATTGTTCCGCGCCGATACCCAGCCCGCCGAGCTGGCGGCCCTGCGTGCGCTGGCCCTGGTCTGGATGGAGCGCCTGGCGCAGTTCCGGCCCCATCTGGGTGGCGCTGTCTGGCACGGCACGGCCACACGGCTGTCCGACATCTATATCCAGCTGTTCTGCGATGACCCCAAATCGGCCGAAATCGCGCTGATTGAGCACAACGTGGACTATGAGCCGCGCACCGTGACCGGTTTTACCGGCGACAGCGTGGAGGCGCTCAGTTTGAGAAGTGTGTGCAAACCTTTGAATGAAACCGTGGGGGTGCACCTGATGGTTTACGACCATGACGACCTGCGCGGCGCCCTCAAGCCCGATGCCAAGGGCCGCACGCCCAGGGGTGACCTGGCCGCCGTGCAAAAATTATTGAATTCCCACGCTGGAGCTTCAGACACGTGAATCGCAGAAACATGCTTTATGGCGCGGCCGCCGGTGTGGCCGGCCTGGCCGGCGCCGGCGTCGCCTGGTGGAAATTCCAGCCACACGAGGTGGCGTCAGGTCCCGCAAAGGCGGGGGTGGCGAGCGAGAGTGCCTCCGATGCCTTCTGGAGTCTCAGTTTTGATACTCCGGAGGGAAAAAACCTGTCCATGAGCAGCTTCCGCGGCAAGCTCCTGCTGGTCAATTTCTGGGCCACATGGTGCCCACCTTGCGTCGAGGAATTGCCTCTATTGGATTACTTCTACCAGGAAAACCGCGACAAAAACCTCCAAATAGTGGGCTTGGCCGTTGACCAGCCCACTGCGGTGCGGCTCTGGCTGCAGAGCAAACCCTTGCATTTTCCGGTCGGGATGGCCGGCCTGGGGGGAACCGAACTCAGTAAGTCGCTGGGCAACCTGGCGGGCAGCCTGCCGTTCACGGCTGTGTTCAGCGCCACGGGAGAGTTGCTCCATCGCAAGATCGGGAAAGTCCTGCCCGAAGATCTTGCACAGTGGGCCAAGCTTGTCTAGAACCGTACGCGCGGGTTTTAACGCGAAAGTTCGCTAACTGGTACGCAACAAGCCTCAAACGGCCATGTGCAAGGCCTATTTGATGGAATGCAAGCAAGTCGCCAGACGGTTTGGAATGGGCTCGTCCTTGATGTACACTCTGCGCTTTCCCGGGGAAAGCCGGCTGGCCTCTCCCTGCAGTAGTTAACTGATAAGCGCTTTAAAGCGTAAAAGCAGAAAGTAAGTGAAAAAAGAAGGAAGATCGGCGGCCATGTCAAGTGACCCTGATCCCAGCCTTTCAGTCAAAAGCTGCGCCGAGATCCCGCGCCAGCATCTACCGTCGTTGGAGAGAACCCATGGATTTAAGAAAACTCAAAACCCTGATCGACCTCGTCTCGGAGTCCAACGTCTCCGAAC
>Ga0102592_1001077_pt1 | contig 34270 bp, 26 predicted proteins | sample AraplaCol_mMF_r2_FD_76861 | JGI IMG/M metagenome (GOLD analysis project Ga0102592, IMG submission 76861) | Arabidopsis root microbial communities from North Carolina, USA - plate scrape MF_Col_mMF_r2 (SPADES assembly) (version 2) | ecosystem: Host-associated > Plants > Roots > Endosphere...
TGGTGGTATTCATGCTGATCGGGTTCCCGGTCGCATTCTCGCTCTCGGCGGTGGGCCTGGCCTTCGGCTTCCTGGCCATCGAATGGGGCTACTTCCCGCTGCAGTTCCTGCAGGCCGTGCCCAGCCGGATATTCGGCAGCGTGCTGGCCAACGAACTGCTGCTGGCGATCCCGTTCTTCACTTTCATGGGCGCGATCCTGGAAAAATGCGGGCTCGCGGAGGACATGCTCGACTCGATGGGCCAGTTGTTCGGCCCGGTTCGCGGCGGTCTGGGCTACTCGGTGATCATCGTCGGCTTTATCCTGGGGGCGATCACCGGCACGGTGGCCGCGCAGGTCATCGCCATGGCGATGATCTCGCTGCCCGTGATGATGCGCTACCGCTACAACATGAAGTACGCCACGGGCGTGCTGGCCGCATCGGGCACGATCACGCAGCTGGTGCCGCCGTCGCTGGTGCTGGTGGTACTGGCCGACCAGCTCAAGACGCCGATGGGCAGCGCCGACGTGGGCAGCATGTACCTGGGCGCGTGGGGCCCTTCGGTCGTGCAGATCGCACTGTTCGCGCTCTACACCTTCGTCCTGACCCGGATCAAGCCCGACTGGCTGCCGCCGGTGCCGCTCGAAGCCCGCACGCTGCGCGGCTGGGCGCTGTGGGCCAAGTGCCTGCGCGGCATCATTCCCTGCGCGGTGCTGATCTTCCTGGTGCTGGGCACGATCATGCTGGGCATCGCCACCCCGACCGAATCGGGCGCGATGGGCGCCGTCGGCGCGCTGGTGCTGGCCGTGATCCGCGACAAGGGCTTCAACCGGATCGACCGCAATGTCTACCGTATCGGCATCGGCGCCACGCTGGTGGCGGCGGCAGTGGGTGTGTTCGCGTTCGGTTCGCATGCGTTCCGGATTCCCCTGGCCGTGGCCTACCTGGTGGTGCTCTGGCTGCTGATCCGCGCCGGACAGCTGACCGAACTGCGCCTGCTGATTGTCGAGGCGTACCAGTCCACCGCCCGGATCACGGCGATGGTGGTGTTCATCCTGATCGGCTCCACCTGCTTCTCGGTTGTGTTCCAGGGAGTGGATGGCGGCGCGTGGGTCGAACACCTGTTCACCTCGTTGCCAGGCGGCTGGATCGGCTTCCTGATCGTGGTCAACCTGTTCATCTTCTTCCTGGCTTTCTTCCTGGACTTCTTCGAGATCGCGTTCATCGTGGTGCCGATGCTTGCCCCGGTGGCGGTCAAGGTCCTGGCGCCCGTGGTGGCCGATTCGATGGGCGGCAACCCCGAGGCGGCTGCCACGGCCGCGCTGGTCTGGTTCGGCGTGATGCTGTGCGTGAACATGCAGACGTCGTTCATGCACCCGCCGTTCGGCTTTGCGCTGTTCTATCTGCGCGGCATCGCCCCGAAGGAAGTGAAGAGTTCGGACATCTACTGGGGTGCGCTGCCCTGGGTCGGCCTGCAGCTCATCATGGTGCTGCTGGTGATGTTCTGGCCGGGCATGGTGACCGGGCTGCTCGACAAGGGGTCGCTCAAGCATAGTAATTCCGCCGAAGTCAGCATTCCGCTAGGCGGGGAAGAGAGCAAACCGGGCGGAGGGGCATCGACGCCGGGTACGCTGGAACTGCCGGGCAGCAGCACCGACAGCGAGCCGGCGGCGCCGCAGTTCCAGTTCGAGAAGAGCAAGTAGGAGCAAACCGGCAGACCTTGATGTTCCCCCTGGTGTTGTCCCCTCGCCCGCTTGCGGGAGAGGGGCGGGGGAGAGGGCAAAGCCTCTCCCAACGGACCACGCCCAAACAAAAACCCCCGGCCTCGCGGTCCGGGGGTTTTCCATTGAGGAAGCGCGAAACCCTTACTGCTTCACGCAGTCCACGAAGTACGCCGTCTGTCCGTCGATCTCGTCTTCCACCAGGCCGTGAATATCGGTCTCGAAGCCCGGGAACAGCTTGTTGAACTCGCGCGCGAACTTCAGGTACTGCACGATGGTGCGGTTGAAGCGCTCGCCCGGGATCAGCAGCGGAATGCCCGGCGGATAAGGCGTCAGCAGGATGGCGGTCACGCGGCCTTCCAGCTCGTCCACGGGCACGCGCTCGATCTCGCGGTGCGCCATCATCGCCCAGGCATCCGACGGCTTCATCGCCGGTTCCATGTCCGACAGGTACATCTCGGTGGTCACGCGGGCCACGTCGTTGGCCTTGTACACGCTGTGGATGGCATCGCACAGGTCGCGCAGGCCCATCCGCTCGTACTGCGGATACTTGCCCACGAACTCGGGCAGCACACGCCACAGCGGCTGGTTCTGGTCGTAGTCGTCCTTGAACTGCTGCAACTCGGTCACCAGCGAGTTCCAGCGGCCCTTGGTAATGCCGATCGTGAACATGATGAAGAACGAGTACAGGCCCGTCTTCTCGATGATGATGCCGTGCTCGGCCAGGTACTTGGTGACGATGGCCGCCGGGATGCCGCGTTCGCTGAACTCGCCGTCCACGTCCAGGCCCGGGGTGATGATCGTGGCCTTGATCGGGTCCAGCAGGTTGAAGCCATCGGCCAGGTCGCCGAAGCCGTGCCAGCGCTCGTTGGCCTGGAGCATCCATTCGTCGCGGTCGGGCACGCCTTCCTCGGCCAGCGTGTCCGGGCCCCAGACCTTGAACCACCAGTCGCCATTGTTCACGACGTCGTAGTCGGCCTCGACCTTGCGCACGGCGCGGCGGAAATCCAGCGCCTCGGCAATGCTTTCCTCGACCAGCGCGGTGCCGCCCGGCGCTTCCATCATGGCCGCGGCGACGTCGCACGAGGCAATGATCGAGTACTGCGGGCTCGTCGAGGTATGCATCAGGTAGGCCTCGTTGAAGCGGTAGCGGTCAAGCTTGCGCGTCTCGGAATCCTGCACCAGGATCTGCGATGCCTGCGACAGGCCGGCCAGCAGCTTGTGCGTGGACTGCGTGGCAAATACCAGCGCGTCCTTGCTGCGCGGACGGTCGCGGCCGATCGCGTGCATGTCGCGATAGAAGTCGTGGAACGCAGCGTGCGGCAGCCAGGCTTCGTCGAAATGCAGCGTGTCGATTTCCGACGTCAGCATTTCCTTGATCTGCTCGGCGTTGTACAGCACGCCGTCGTACGTGCCCTGGGTGATCGTCAGGATGCGCGGCTTCTGGTTCTTGGCCTTGCTGGCGAACGGATGGTTCTCGATCTTCTTGCGGATGGTCTCCGGATCGAACTCGCTCTTCGGAATCGGGCCGATGATGCCGTAGTGGTTGCGCGTCGGCATCAGGAACACCGGGATCGCGCCGGTCATCATGATCGCGTGCAGGATCGACTTGTGGCAGTTGCGGTCCACCACCACGATGTCGCCCGGGGCCACGTTGGCGTGCCATACCATCTTGTTCGACGTCGACGTGCCGTTGGTCACGAAGAACATGTGGTCCGAGTTGAAGATGCGCGCGGCATTGCGCTCCGATGCCGCCACCGGGCCGGTGTGGTCCAGCAGCTGGCCCAGCTCTTCCACGGCATTGCAGACATCGGCGCGCAGCATGTTCTCGCCAAAGAACTGGTGGAATACCTGGCCCACCGGGCTCTTCAGGAACGCCACGCCGCCCGAATGGCCCGGGCAGTGCCACGAGTACGAGCTGTCCTGCGCGTAGTCGATCAGCGCCTTGAAAAACGGCGGGGCCAGCGTGTCCAGGTAGACCTTGGCTTCGCGGATGATGTGGCGCGCCACGAATTCGGGGGTGTCCTCGAACATGTGGATGAAGCCGTGCAGCTCGCGCAGGATATCGTTCGGAATGTGACGCGAAGTGCGCGTTTCGCCGTACAGGAAAATCGGCAGGTCCGTATTGCGGCGACGCACCTCGTTCACGAACGCGCGCAGCTTCTCGATGGCGGCGGCTTCGGGCTGGTCGTCGGCGCGCACGAACTCGTCGTCGTCGATCGACACGATGAACGTGGAAGCCCGGCTGGCCTGCTGGGCGAACGATGTCAGGTCGCCATAGCTGGTCAGACCCATCACTTCCATGCCCTCGCGCTCGATGGCCTCGGCCAGTGCGCGAATGCCCGAGCCGGAAATGTTCTCGGAACGGAAGTCTTCATCGATGATGATGACGGGGAAGCGGAATTTCATCGGGCAATCCTTGATGAGGGTGCTTGTAAAGACTTGAGCCACATGGCCGCCGGGAGGTTCCCGCAACAGCGACATGTGGCTCGTTCGTCAGGTCTGGCGCCCGGGCTGTTGCGCCCGGTGGCGCCGCCGGCGCGTTTCACACGCCGGCATTGTGAGGCAGGAATATGACAGGGCGTCAGGTCTTCGGCAGCGTGACACCGTGCTGGCCCTGGTACTTGCCGCCGCGGTCCGCATACGAGGTCTCGCAGATCTCGTCCGATTCGAAGAACAGCACCTGGGCGCAGCCCTCGCCGGCGTAGATCTTGGCCGGCAGCGGCGTGGTGTTCGAGAACTCCAGCGTCACGTAGCCTTCCCATTCGGGCTCGAACGGCGTCACGTTGACGATGATGCCGCAGCGGGCGTATGTGCTCTTGCCCAGGCAGATGGTCAGCACGCTGCGCGGAATCCGGAAGTACTCCATCGTGCGGGCCAGCGCGAACGAGTTCGGCGGGATGATGCAGACGTCACCCTTGAAGTCCACGAACGACTTCTCGTCGAAGTTCTTCGGATCGACGATGGTGCTGTTGATGTTCGTGAAGATCTTGAATTCGTCGGCGCACCGGATGTCGTAGCCGTAGCTCGACGTGCCATAGGAAACGATCTTGCGCCCGTCCGATTCCCGTACCTGGCCGGGCGCGAACGGTTCGATCATGCCGTGTTGTTCCGCCATGCGGCGGATCCACTTGTCGGATTTGATGCTCATATAGACGTGGCAGGAGGGTCGGACGGCTGGCCGGCCATTGCCCGGCGCCGCTGGAATGGGGCGCATTGTACAACCATTCGCCGGGCGGACCCCGGGGGAAACCCGATGCACCCCCGGCGAGGTCAATTCAGGCCGGACGCCCGTCTCCCGTCAGGCGGAAGACGGGCCGGCCGAGGCTGCCAGCGCCCGCCCAGGTCGCCGCAATCAGATTGCCGCAATCACGCCGCACGCGATGCGGCCACCCGCATTGCCCGTAGGCTGCGTGCGATAGTCGTCCGGATCCTTGTGAACGATCACCGACCGGCCCACCACGCTGTTCGGGCCGGCGCCCACGGTCACGTCGCTCATCACGAACTGCGCGCGCGCATTGCCGGAGGAATCGGCCGTCAGGTTGTTCATGTCGCCGGCATGGTGTTCAGGCATCGACATCTGGCCATGCGGCTTGGCGCCCGGATTGAAGTGGCCGCCCGCGCTCATGCCGTCCGGCGCCGAGCAATCGCCCTTTTCGTGGATATGGAATCCGTGCGTGGTGCCCGGTGGCAGGCCGGTCACCGCCACCACCACCATCACGCCGCCGCCCGGCTGCTGCTCGAACGTGACGCGCCCACCGGTATTGGTGCCGCTCTTGGACGCCAGCGGCGCGGCCGCCCGGGTGGCGCCGGGGGCGGCCATGGCCGCGCTGGCCGTGGGCGCGGCCGACGGGCTCTTGTCCGTCTGCGCACAGCCGGCTGCCAGCACTGCGGCAGCACCGACCGTCAATCCGAAAAGTACACGTTTCATGCCGTTCCTCCTCTTCTTGCTTGTGTGCGCGATGCCCGCGCGTGAACGTCGACGCCCTGCCGTGTGGATTGTAGGACAGGCGCCCGGCACGACAATGTCGGACAGCCTCCCATTTTCCTGCTGCCCCTTCAAACGCTTCAGGTGTTCTGGACCACGATGCTCGGAAACTTGTTGCTCATGTCGCGCGCCTTGTCGGCAACCTTGATGGCCACCTTGCGCGCGACTTCGCGATAGATCCCGGCGATCTGGCCATCGGGATCGGCCACCACGGTCGGATGGCCCGAATCGGCCTGCTCGCGGATCGACAGGTTCAGCGGCAGGCTGCCCAGCACGTCCACGCCATAGTCGGCGCTCATCTTCTGGGCGCCGCCGGCACCGAAGATGTGTTCCGTATGGCCGCAGTTCGGGCAGCAGTAGACGGCCATGTTCTCGACGATGCCAAGAATCGGGATGCCGACCTTCTCGAACATCTTGAGGCCCTTGCGGGCGTCCAGCAGGGCGATGTCCTGGGGCGTGGTCACGATCACCGCGCCGGTGACCGGCACCTTCTGCGACAGCGTCAGCTGGATGTCGCCGGTGCCCGGCGGCATGTCGACGATCAGGTAATCCAGGTCCGACCAGTTGGTCTGGCGCAGCAGTTGTTCCAGCGCGGAGGTCACCATCGGGCCGCGCCAGACCATCGGGTTGTCCTGCTCGATCAGGAAACCGATCGAATTGGCCTGCAGCCCGTGGCCCTGCAGCGGCATCATGGTCTGGCCGTCAGTCGATTCCGGGCGGCCGCTGATGCCCAGCATCATCGGCAGGCTCGGGCCATAGATATCGGCATCGAGCATGCCCACGCGCGCGCCCTCGGCGGCCAGGGCCAGCGCCAGGTTCACGGCCGTGGTGGATTTGCCCACGCCGCCCTTGCCGGATGCCACGGCGATCACATTGCGCACGCCCGGCAACAGCTTCACGCCACGCTGCACCGCGTGGGCGACGATCTTCATCGACACCGCCACGCTGACGTTGGCCGCGGCGTCCAGCTTGCGTACGGCATCGGTCACGAGGTTGCGGATCAGGTCGAACTGGCTCTTGCCCGGGTAACCCAGCTCCACCTCCACGGACACGTTGTTGCCATCGACCCGCACGTTGCGAGCCGACCGCGTGGAGACAAGGTCCTTGCCCGTATTGGGATCGATGACCGTACGCAGGACTTCGGTTACCTGTTCAGTGGTGAGGCTCAAGGCAGACTCCGCTCTTGGAATGAAATAGTGGGGGATGCGAGGCGCGTAATGTAGCAAAAGAACGTCTGCCGGCAGCAGCCACGGTAGCAGGTCCGCGCGCACCGTGGAACGCCGTCTGATTTAACCCTTGATTAAGTGTGGATTTACAGACATTTACATCTCTCACATTCCTGGACTTGTGCCGCTGGCGCCATCTGCCTATTGTAGTGCGCCGGCCTTGCCGCGCTCCGGCCCTGTGCGTCAGCGCATGGCATGGCCAGAGCGTTTTCATACGCATGTTGAAACTTGTCGCGCCCCGACCGCCCTCCGGCGGCAGGCGTTACCATGCGACATGCCGTTGGCCAAACATTTACGGGTATCACCAGAAGGAGAAAGCATGAACCTCAAGCTCGTTACCGTCTCGATCGTCGCTGCTGCCGCTCTGGCAGGTTGTGCCACCGAACAGCAGACCCATACCGCGGTCGGCACCGGCGTTGGCGCGGCCGTGGGGGCTGGACTGGGCAACCTGATCGGCGGCAACACCACGGGCACGCTGGTTGGCGCCGCCGTGGGCGGTGCGCTGGGCGGCACCGCCGGTTACAACTGGAACGCTATCCGCGGCAAGCTGAACAAGGATACGGCCGGCACCGGCACGCAGATCACCGAGCAGCCGGACGGCTCGCTGAAGGTCAATATCCCCAGCCAGGTGACGTTCGATACGGACAGCGCCACGATCAAGCCGTCGTTCCGCGCAGTGCTCGACCAGGTTTCCCAAACGCTGAGCCAGCACCAGGACGTGACCGCCAATGTCGTGGGCCATACCGACAGCACCGGCAACCCGAGCTACAACATGCAGTTGTCGCAACGCCGCGCCCAGAGCGTGGCTTCGTACCTGGGTGACCATGGCGTGGGCCGCAACCGCCTGACGGCCGAAGGCCGGGGCCAGACCCAGCCCGTGGCAGACAACGCCACCGAGGCCGGACGTGCACAAAATCGTCGCGTCGAAATTTTCTTGAAACCAATTTCCGGGTGACCAGTCATAGAGTTCAGGTACCGCTTGCCACCGTTGCTGGCTCGCGATGGGTGGCTGACCTCCCGGGCGGTACCTGATTTCTCCTCCTTTTCCGTTGTGGAAAGCTGCGCCGGTACCTAACCGGCGCTTTTTTTTGCCCGTTTGACTCCCGATGCGGGCATTTGACGTGCCATTTCAGCGAGATTGGGCGCCGATTGTGCCGCGTTCGGCGCCAATCCGAGCAATCTGCGCGGGCAGTTGCTAAAATAGCCGGTTCCTTCGTCCGGCAGCCGCCGGGCGCGCACCGACACCCACTGAACGGCTCTTTTCATGACCGCACGCCGCATTCTCGTTACCTCTGCCCTGCCGTACGCCAACGGCCAGATCCATATCGGCCATCTGGTGGAGTACATCCAGACCGACATCTGGGTGCGCTTCCAGCGCATGATGGGCAACGAGGTCTACTACGTCGGCGCCGACGACACCCATGGCACCCCGGTCATGCTGCGTGCGGAAAAGGAAGGCATCACGCCCAAGCAGCTGATCGACCGCGTCTGGACCGAGCACAAGCGCGATTTCGACAGCTTCCTGGTGTCGTTCGACAATTACTACAGCACCGACGCCGAGGAAAACCGCGAACTCTGCGAGAAGATCTACCTGTCGCTGAAGGGCCAGGACCTGATTGCCGAGCGCGATGTCGAGCAGTTCTTCGACCCGGTCAAGAACATGTTCCTGCCGGACCGCTTCATCAAGGGCGAGTGCCCGAAGTGCGGCGCCAAGGACCAGTACGGCGATTCGTGTGAAGTATGCGGCACCACCTACGTGCCGATCGACCTGAAGAACCCGTACTCGGTGGTGTCGGGCGCCACGCCGGTGCGCAAGTCGTCGACGCATTTCTTCTTCAAGCTGTCCGATCCGCGCTGCGAGACGTTCCTGCGCGAATGGGTGGCCGACCTGGCCCAGCCCGAAGCCAGCAACAAGATGCAGGAATGGCTGGGCGCCGAAGGCGAGGCCTCGACGCTGTCCGACTGGGATATCTCGCGCGACGCGCCCTACTTCGGCTTCGAGATCCCGGGCGCGCCGGGCAAGTACTTCTATGTGTGGCTGGACGCCCCGATCGGCTATTACGCCAGCTTCAAGAACCTGGCAGCGAAGCGCGGCATCGACTTCGACGCCTGGGTTGGCCCGCATTCGACCGCCGAGCAGTACCACTTCATCGGCAAGGACATCCTGTACTTCCACACGCTGTTCTGGCCCGCGATGCTCAAGTTCTCGGGCTATCGCACCCCGACCAACGTGTTCGCGCACGGCTTCCTGACCGTGGACGGCGCCAAGATGAGCAAGTCGCGCGGCACGTTCATCACCGCGCAGAGCTACATCGACACCGGGATGAACCCGGAATGGCTGCGTTACTACTTCGCCGCCAAGCTCAACGCGAGCATGGAAGACCTGGACCTGAATCTGGACGACTTTGTCGCCCGCGTGAACAGCGACCTGATCGGCAAGTACGTGAACATTGCCAGCCGCGCTGCCGGCTTCCTGGTCAAGCGCTTCGACGGCAAGGTCAACGAGGCCGCGCTGGCCAACCCGCTGCTGGAGCAGCTGCGCCAGGCCGCGCCGCAGGTGGCCGCCTTCTACGAAGGCCGCGAGTACAGCAAGGCGCTGCGCCTGGTGATGGAGCTGACCGACGCCGTGAACGCGTTCGTCGACACCAACAAGCCGTGGGAACTGGCAAAGGACGAAAGCAAGCGCGATGCCCTGCACGCTGCGTGCTCGGTCTCGCTCGAGGCGTTCCGCCTGCTGACGGTCTACCTGAAGCCCGTGGTGCCGACCATGGCCGCCGGCGTGGAGTCGTTCCTGAACATCGAGCCGCTCGACTGGCGTGGCATCGACAAGCAGCTGTCCGCCGACCGTCCGATCCAGGCGTACCAGCACCTGATGACGCGCGTGGACACCAAGCAGATTGACGCACTGCTGGCCGCCAACAAGGAATCGCTGCAGGCTTCGGGCGCCGCTCCCGCCGCCGATGCTGCCTCGTCGGCCTCGATCGAGCCGATCGGCGACACGATCACCATCGACGACTTCGCGAAGATCGACCTCCGCGTGGCCAAGATCGTCGAATGCCAGAAGGTGGAAGGTTCGAACAAGCTGCTGCAGCTGACGCTGGACCTGGGCGAAGGCAAGACGCGCAACGTGTTCTCGGGCATCCAGTCGGCCTACACGCCCGAGCAACTCGTGGGCAAGCTGACCGTGGTGGTCGCCAACCTGGCGCCGCGCAAGATGAAGTTCGGCATGTCCGAAGGCATGGTGCTGGCCGCGTCGGCCGCGGATGAGAAGGCCAATCCGGGCCTGTACATCCTGGAGCCGCACAGCGGCGCCGTGCCGGGCATGCGCATTCACTGATCTGGCGCTCTTCTGCTGTTGTTGCCCCCTCCCCTGCCCTGCGGGAGGGGCGCAAAATCCCTCAATACCTCAGCTGGTCATTCAGCCGCCCTGCCGCTTCGACGGATCGTCGCTGCGTGACGTGGTGGTTACCGTGCCGTCGTTGTTGAAATGCACGTTGAAGAAGGCCCGATCCGTCGGGCTTTCAAACCAGCGGTAGCCCCAGACTTCTTCCTGCTTGAGGCGGAACGCCTCCACCTTGGTCGGCTTGCCCAGCATCCGGCGGATCTGGTCCTTGTTCATGCCGGGTCGTACCTTTGCGAAATTCTCGGCCGTCAGCACCTGCTCGATCGCGCGCACGGTGCCATCGGCGTTGGTCGTCACCATCCAGGTCGTGGCGCCTTCGGGGCCGCGCGGGTATTCCAGGCGGCGGCCGCCGTCCGGTTCTTCCCAGACGATCTCGGGCTTGCCGGCCTGGCGCCGCACATCATCCTCGGTGGATTTGCCGATCTCGATGCCCTTGAACAGCTGGCTGTCGGGCTTGACGCTGTTCCAGGTGTCGGTGGCGACCGATTTCGCCTTCTTCATGGCTTCGTCGACCTTTTGCTGGTCGCATCCGAACAGGGCAAGCAGGCTGGCAATCAGTCCCATGGCGGCAAGGCGTCGGCGAGACGCGTGGTTGAAGGGTGGCATTGCAAGCCTCGCAAGGATTGGCTTCATCGTTTGATGGCTTCGACGGGATCGCCGACGGGTGCGCTGGCGCCTTCCACGGTGGCGTCGGCCGCGGCATTCCTGCGCCGGCCCGAATCGCCGGCAAACAGCGTATCCCAATTGTTGAACCGGCGGTTGAACAGCACCGAAAGGCCGTTGATCGATCCGCCCTTGGCAATCAGCGACCAGCGCCGCGAGAACGCCCAAGTCAGTTTCACCACGTTCGACGCCGACGTCAGGCTTTGCTCGTAGCCGACCGAAATCTGGTCGGACACCGCCTTGCCGATGCTCACCACCTGCTGGTCGTTCAGGCCGGCCGTGCTGGGGCCGATCGAGAATTCGTCGATACCGAAATGCGACACCACGCTCTTGCCGGCCTTGCCACCGATCATGCCCAGCGCCGCGCCACCAATCGCGCCGCCACTAAGCTGGCGCTGCTGGCTGGACCCGGCACTTTCGGCGCCGTAGCCAAACATCAGCCACGACAGCTTGTCCTCGTCCGGCACGTTCGGCTCCGACACCAGCCGCACGCGCGGCAGCCGCACCGTGCCCGTGACTTCCACGCCAGCCTCCACCTCCTGGTTGCGGCGCAGGGCGCGGATAAACATGTTCGGGTTGTCCACCGGGCCGTTGAAGTTGATCGTGCCGCGGTCGATGTCGAGCTTGCGGCCAAAGGCCTCGTAAGTGCCCTCCACCACGCGCACGGTGCCCGTTGCGCGCATCGGCGCCAGCGGTTCGCTCTTGATGCCAAGCTGGCCGGCCAGCAGGATATCGGCGCCGGCCCCGCGGAAGCGGAAGCTGTCGCCCAGGTCGATCGTCACGTCGATCAGCGGGCTGAAACGGCTGGCCGGCTTGGATTCGGGCACCACCGGCGTGGCGGCGGTCTTCAGTTCGCGCTCGTCCTTGCGGCGCACCACCACCACATCGTCGCCCAGCACCGGCGCGCTGGCCTTGGGCAGGTCGAACAGGCCACGATCCACGCGGAACTTCCCACGAATGGCGATCAGCTTGTTCTCGTTGGCGATGCCTGCCTCGCCGGACACGATCAGCGTACGCTCGGGGCTGGCAAACAGCTGCAGCTTGTCCGCGACGATACGGCCGGTCAGGTTCGGATCGGTCTCGCCCAGCTTCACCGCGCCGGTGGCCGTCAGCGTGCCGTCGCCGCCACGGAACCGCACCTGCTTCAGTTCCACGGTGTTCTGGTCCAGCACCACGTGAACCTCGCCATCGGTCAGCCGGATGCCCAGGTCATAGAGCGTGATGCCGATGCCGCTGCCGTCGATGGCGCCGGTCAGCAGCGGGCTGCCCACCGTGCCGGCCAGCTGCAGGGCCGCCGCCAGCTTGCCTTCGAGCGCGTATTGCGGACCACTGAGCGCCTCCAGCGATTTCAGGCGCGGGATGTCGGCAGTGACCGTGCCGCCGAGCGTCGACCCCGGCCCCACGGTCAGCAGGCCCTGTTCGCTGACCAGCCCCGCCGACGCATCGACGGCCACCTTGCCGATCCGTTGCGATGTGGAGCCGCCGCGCAGCGTCACGCGATTGCCGCTGAAGTCCGCCCGCAGCGCGGTCTCGCCCAGGCCCAGCGTGGTCCAGCCCCGTCCCGCATTGACCGACGCATCGCCGCTGCGCCGCCGGATTTCGGCAAACCCGCTGGCGGTCTCGGCAAGGTTCAGGTTCCAGCCGCCATCGAGCACCAGGTCCGAGCGCACCGGCTGCGATTCCCCGGTGAACGTCTCCATCAGCTTGATGATGTTGCCCACTTCCACGCCATTGAAATTGCCCTGCGTGCGGATACGGCCATGATCGAATTCGAAGCCTTCGATGCTCATGGTCGCGCGGTCGAACTGCAGCCGCGTCTGGCCCAGCCGGATATGGCGATCCGCCACCATCAGCTGGGTGGGCGAGACGAGCCTGACGTTGGCCGTGCCCCGCTCGTCAAGCGTGCGGATCGTGCCGGTCCAGCCCTGGTCGCCGCGCCAGGCACCCTGCCCCGACAGCGACAGCTGCAGCGGGCGTTCATGCATCGTGCCGGCAGCCTTGGCGTCGAAGGTGTGGCTGGCCTGCGTGCCGCTCAGGTTGGCATCGAGGGTGCGGATCGTGGCCTGCGGCCCGTGGTAATCGCGCGCAGCCAGTTGCGCCGACAGCGTGCCGTCCAGCCCGCCACGCAGTTCCACATGGCCGTTGGCGCTGGCAACTTTGTGCGGCCCCACAACCAGAGATTGGGCGCTGTAGTCGCCCACCACCTCGGGCTTCTTCAGCGTGCCGGTGACCACGGCATCCACCTTGGCGTGGCCGCCGACGCCGAACTTCAGGCGATCCAGCTGCGGCGCGTCGATGTTGACCTTCAGGCTGTCTCCGCGAGCGCCAAAGCTGCCGTTCAGGTTCACCTGGTTGCCGGCCATCAGCAGTGACGCCTGGCTCGGCAGCAGCCGCTCGCCTTCCAGGCGCACCTTGCCGTTGCCGGTCATCGGCAATCCCGCATATTCGCTCTCGCCCAGCGCGAAATCGAGCGCCACGCGTAGCACTTTCGCCAGCGAGCCCTTGGTCGAGAACTCGGCGTTGATCCGCCCCGGCGCCACCTTGGCCAGCCGCGCCGGGTCGAAGTTGGCCAGCTTGCCCTTGAAGTCGAAGGCTTGCTGGTCCTTCAGCCCGAGCTTGCCGTCCGCGGTCAGCGTGCCGCTGCCCAGGCCCGCGCGCAGCGCTGTCAGCGTGACCGCGTCTTCATCGATCCGGGCGTCGGCGAACAGCTTGATCTCGCCGCCCGCCACGTCCAGCGCCACGCTCTGGCGGCCGGGCTCCAGGCGCAGGATCACCGGGCCGGACAGGTTCGTAGCCACCATGCCCGTATGCAGCGCGGCGGCGTCGAGATGCCGGACATCGAGATCGAACCCGCCACGCCCTTCGCGCAGCGTGCCCTGGCCGACGATCGCGGCCCGGCCCGGCAGGGTAATCCGCACATCGCGCAGCGTCTGCGTCAGTTCGCTCAGCTCGACGCGCGCCTGTACGGCATGCACGGGCAGGCGTTCCTTGTCGATCGGGCCGGGCTCCAGGTTGCGGAGGGTGACTTCGCCCGCCACGGCCAGCGGGTTCTTCGTGGGGGCGGCCGGCGTGGGCACGGGCGCCGACGCCGACGCGGCCGATGCGGCGGCCACTGCGCTGGCGGTCGATTCGCCGGGCTTGGGCTTTGCAACCTCTGGCGGAGGCGGCACCGATTCCACCGGGCGCAGCTCCGCATGGACGGTCAGGTTGGCCTGTGGCGCGGTCGGGCTGAACAGGCGCGGATTGATGCGTTCGCCATCGACAACCAGGTGCGTGAACGGCACCTTGCCGAACGGCGTCACGTCGGCATTGCCGCGCGCCCGGATGCGGTCGCCATTGGCTTCCAGCTCGGCCCGCAGTTCTGCCAGCGATCCGTTGGCGGTGGCGGACACCGCATAGGCCTCTTCCTTCCACCGGCCCTCCAGCAGCGCTTCGGCCGACAACGGGAACGGCGTCTTGCCGCCGATCTGCGCATTGGCCTGCAGCTTGCCGTACGGCGTGACAAGCTTGTCCACGACCACGCGATGACGCTGGCCGTCGCTGTGCAGCGCGCCCGAGAGGTCCGACAGCACCAGCGGGCTCGACGTGGCCGCCGGCCCCTGCAGCAGCGACAGTTCGCTGACGGTCAGCGTATCCACGTCGACGGCCAGCGGCAGCTCCAGCGACTGCGGCATCTTCGCAGGCTCGGTGCTCGGTGCGGAAGCGGGCAGGCGTGCGTCGATCTTGCCCAGCTTGAGCCAAGCCACATGCAGCCGCGTGGGCGACCACGATATTTCCCACTTTGTATCGATCCGGTCGATGGCGACGCGCGTATCGCCGCTGGCGAACACCACATCGTGCAGCCGCAGCCCGCTGGTCACGGTGCCGCCATCGAACTGGCCGGCGAGCATCCCCGCGGACAGCCGCGTGGCGATGTTCCAGAGATGGCGCGTGCCGGTCTCGGTGCGCAGCGCCGTCACGGCGGTGGCGACCAGCGCGATCACCACTACCAGCAGGATGCCCACCAGCCAGGCCAGCACCTTCCAGATCCGGCGGCGCGGACGGCGGGGCTGGCGGGGCTTGTCGCGATCCTCGCGCGGCACGGGCGGCATGTCCGGCATGCTCATCAGAACGCCACCCCCAGCGAGATATGCGGGCGGAACTGCTTTTGCTGGATGCCGTAGCCGACGTCAAGCTGCACCGGCCCCACCGGGCTGCGCCAGCGCGCGCCCACGCCCACGCCGTGGTAGATCGTGATGCCGTTCAGGTTATTGGTGGCGGTACCCATGTCCCAGAACACCGCCGCGCCCCATTCGGGCTTGAACCAGTACTGATACTCCAGGCTGCCCGTGCCCAGGTAACGCGCGGGCAGCACGCTCTGGCCGGACGGCGTGCCGATCGACTGGTAGCTGTAGCCACGGATCGAATCGGTACCGCCCGCGCGGAAGCGCAGCGTGGCCGGAATCAGCGACGGATCGTTCGACGTCATGTCGGCGCCCAGCTCCAGCCGCGCCACAAACAGGTCGCGGTTGCCCACCGGCACGTACTGGCGGATCCGGCCGTACACGCGCAGGAACGTGGCGTCGCTGAGCAGGCCCTTGGCCGCCACGCCGATCTGGGTGTTGATCACGTTGCCCCGGCGCGGGAACACGGGGTTGTCCACGTCGCGGCGCGTCCACGCGAAAGCCGGCACCAGCGCCTTCGAATATTGCGACGCCTCGCCGTATGGCGTCAGCACGTCGTAGTAGAAGTCCAGCGACACCGTGGTGTCGTACTTTTCGCGCGAACGCGAGCGCTTCAGGCCCGCGCGCCAGCTCTTCGTGTCGGTGCTCTCGACGTCGATCAGGCGTTCGTAGCTGGTATAGACACTGTTACGGTAGGTGTGCGGATCTGGCGGCATCGCCATTTCCACAAACCCGTACTGGCGCTTCTGTTCGATCCGGGCCTGCGTGTCGAGCACCCAGGCGCGGTTGAACAGGTTGTAGTACGAATAGCGGCCTTCCACCTGCGCGCCGGTATCGGTGGTGAAGCCGACGCCGGAACTGAGCCGGTGCGTGGGATATTCGCGTACCTTCACCTTGACCGGCGCCGTCACGGTCTGCTGCTGCGCCGCGGCCTCGGCCGACGTGGCGGCGGGCGGCTCCTGCAATTCCACCTGCACGTTCGAGAAATACGGCTGGTTCTGGATGGCGCGCTGGAACTCCAGCAGCCGTTCCACCCGGTAGGGCTCGCCCTCGCTCAGCGGATTCACGTTGCGGATGATCTGGGCCGGGTAGCGGCGCGTGCCCTCGATCTCAAGGGGCCCGAGCACATAGGCCGGGCCGCTTTCGTATTTGGCGCGCAGGTCGGCCGCCTGTTCGTCGGGTTCGATGCGTGCCTGCGACGACGCCAGCCGCGCGCCGTAGTAGCTCTTGCTCTGCAGCTGCACCAGCGCGTCTTCCTTGGCCTTGTCCCAGTCGGCCTGCCGGAATGGATTGCCCACGGGCAGGCCCCACTTCTTGCGCATCTGCTCCACCTGCTCGGGCGATTGAGTGGCGGCCGGGCCACTTACATCGACATCCACGCGCCTGATCACGGTGCGGGCGCCAGGGTCCACGCTGATATGGACCACGCGATGGTCGCCTTCGCCTTCCACGGTGGCCTTGGTGACCGGGTCGAACCAGCCTTCAGTGGAAGCGAACTGGCGCACCTGGTCGCCCACGGTCTCCACCATGTACTGGAACTGGTCGTCGGAAATATCGGTGCGCGTGGTGTAGCGCGACAGGTCGAGATGCTCTTCGAGAATGTCCTTGAGCCCCTTGGGCGCGTCGATCTCGACCTTGTACTGGGCCTTGGCGGCATGGGCGGGCAGCCAGGGAGCCACCAGCAGCATCAGGGCGACGGCCAGCGCTGCGGCATGGGGGGCGACGCGGGTGGCTGCCATGCGCGAAAACCAGCGGGCACCGCCGCGGGTGCCTGGCGCCTTGGCTGGGGCGGGCTGTGCGGCCAAGCGGCCCAAAGCATTCGTCATCCGTCCTTGTGGCTCCCGAATCAAGTCGCTATTTGACCACACCACTGGCGCCACAAGGCCATCGCGACGCCAAAATTCAGGTTTCCGGCACCCGCGCCGGCAGCGGGGCTTGCCGATACGGTAAAATCTTGCCCCGTCACCCCCAACGCCGCCCAGAGGGCACAGGTTTCATCATGGCCATGTACGAATCGGATATCACCCAGTTCCTGAAGACGCTCAAGCAGGAGCGCCCGTCGCTGGAAGCGGAGCAGCGCGAAGGCCGCGGCCTGCTGTGGGACAAGACCCCGATCGACCTTGAAGAACGCGCCCGTGCCAACGCCTCGCGCGTGGCCCAGAAGCCGTACGTCTACTCGTCCGACAACTGATCGGCCGGCCGTTCCGACGACCATCCCGATGCATCCGAGCGATCCGCTGGACCCCGGCGCGCAGGAAAAACTGACGCTGCCCGTCGAGCTGCCCAGCGTGGCGCAGCCCGTCGGCGCCAGCGCCAATCCGGCCGATATGGTCGACGGGATGGCGTTCGCCCGCCTGTATGGCGAGCCCCTGTTCAAGCTGCCGCAGGACCTGTACATCCCGCCCGATGCGCTGGAAGTCTTCCTGGAGGCCTTCGAAGGCCCGCTTGACCTGCTGCTGTACCTGATCCGCAAGCAGAACTTCAACGTCCTGGACATTCCGATGGCCCAGGTGACGCGTCAGTATCTTTCGTACGTCGACCAGATCCGCCAGACCAACCTGGAACTGGCGGCCGAGTACCTGCTGATGGCGGCGATGCTTATCGAGATCAAGTCGCGCATGTTGCTGCCGGTCAAGAAGGCCGACAGCGACGAAGAGGCCGAGGATCCGCGTGCCGAACTGGTGCGCCGCCTGCTGGAATACGAGCAGATGAAACTGGCCGCCCAGCGCCTGGACACCGTGCCGCAGCTGGGCCGCGACTTCCTGCGTTCGCAGGTCTATATCGAACAGAGCCTGGTGCAGCGTTTTCCCGATGTGGAAACGGTGGACCTGCAGTCCGCCTGGGCCGACGTGCTCAAGCGCGCCAAGCTGAACCAGCACCACAAGATCTCGCGCGAGGAACTGTCCGTGCGCGAGCATATGAGCCAGATCCTGCGCCGCCTGCAGCACGCCCGCTTCATGGAATTCAGCGAGCTGTTCGAGGACGCGATCCGCTCCGGCAAGGGCGTGCCGGTGGTGGTGGTGAACTTCATCGCCATGCTCGAGCTGTCGCGCGAGGCACTGGTCGAGATCACCCAGGCAGAGCCGTTCGCACCGATTTATGTGCGATTGGCGTACACGCCGGCCTGATCCTTCCACCCGGCGGAACAATTCCCCGCGGGCGCCGGGCCCGAACCGGCGCAGATGCTCTACAATCCGCCGACAGTCGGCCAAAGCATACCCAGAGAGCCGGCACGCCAGCTGCCACGCAGCGGCACGCTCCAACCACGACGGCACACCACATTCATGAAAGTCATTCCTTCCATCCAGGAGTTGCGGGACCAGTTGCGCGGTCAGAACCGCGTGGCGTTCGTCCCCACCATGGGCAACCTGCATGAAGGCCACCTGTCGCTGATGCGCCTGGCGCGCCAGCATGGCGACCCCGTGGTGGCGTCGATCTTCGTCAACCGCCTGCAGTTCGGCCCGAACGAGGATTTCGACAAGTACCCCCGCACGCTGCAGGATGACGTGGAAAAGCTGCAGAGCGAAGGCGTTTACGTGCTGTTCGCGCCGACCGAGTCGGACATGTACCCGGTGCCGCAGGAATACCGCGTGGAGCCGCCGCACGACCTGGGCGACATCCTCGAAGGCGAGTTCCGCCCGGGCTTCTTCAAGGGCGTGTGCACGGTGGTGATGAAGCTGTTCTGCTGCGTGCAGCCGCGCGTGGCCGTGTTCGGCAAGAAGGACTACCAGCAGCTGATGATCGTACGGCGCATGGCGCAGCAGTTCGCGCTGCCCGTGGACATCATCCCGGCCGAAACCGTGCGGGACGAAGACGGCCTGGCGCTGTCGTCGCGCAACCGTTACCTGGGCGAAGCCGAGCGCAAGGAAGCGCCGGTCCTGTACAAGACGCTGCACGAGGTGCGCGACACCGTGCTGGGCAACGGCAACGTCGATCTGCTGGCCGTGGAGGCCGACGCACTGGCCCGGCTGCAGGCACGCGGGTGGAATCCCGACTATGTGTCGATCCGCAAGCGCAGCAACCTGCAGGCCCCGACGCGCGAGGAATTCGCCGCCGGCGAGCCGCTGGTGGTACTGACTGCGGCCAAGCTCGGCAATACGCGCCTGATCGACAACCTGGAAATCTGAAGATTCTCCGAGTGCTTGCGCCCCTCTCCCACATGCAGTAGAGGGGAGCAAACCCCCGCCTCACATGCCTAAGCCCGCTTCAGCCGGGCTTTTTCCCGCTCCAGATGGCGCTTGTGGCCGCTGCGGCGTTTCCACCAGATCAGCACGCCAGTCACGGCAAATGCCAGCGGCATCAGGCCGAACGCGGTAATGAACGCGCGTCCGTAGGTACCGAACGCCTCGCCCGTATGCAGCGGGAACAGCCACAGGATAAAGGCGTCGCCGGACTGGGCATCGCGCGGATCCCGCGCGCCCAGCGGGCGGGCGGTGTAGGCGTCGAGCCAGAGCCGCGTGGCGCCGCTGTCTGCCTGCAGTTCGCCCTCCTGACGCAACCGCACCTCGTAGGCATCGCCCGGCTTGCGCGGCAGGCTGATGCGCGTGACCTGCGCTCCCGGGAACTGCTGCTGCGCGGCCGTCATGGCCTGGGCCGGCGTGATCGCGTGGGCGCCGGCCGGCGGCGTATCGGACTGGTGCTTCACCTGCGGGCTCACGGTCATGACCGTGCTGATGATCGGTGTCACCCATTTCGGCAGGTTCAGATACCAGCCCGAAAACGCGATGGTGGCCAGCACTGGCGCCACAAAGATGCCGCCCGCGCGATGGAAGGTGTAGAAAAAGCGCGACCACGAGCCGCCATGCGTGATCCGCACCGACTGCTTCAGCGCCCGCACCTTCATCTTGGGCCACCACAGCACCACGCCGAGCAGCACCGTGAGGAACAGCACCATCCCGGTCACGCCGATGATGGTCTTGCCCGTGTCGCCGGACAGCAGGTAGCGATGCAGGTGGAATAGCGTCGGCATGATCTGCTGGCGCGACACCCCCGGCACGCCAAACAGGCGCTCGCCCTTCACGGCCAGCGTGATCGGGTCGATCATGACCTGCCGCGAGCGCCCGGGCATCGCCTCCGGCCCCTTGATCGGGTAGTAGGCGATGAACACGTCGTGCTCGTCGATCGGCAGCATCAGCAGGTTGGGCTTGCCGTACTTCGGATCTGCCATCAGCTTGGCCGTGACCGATTCCACGGTAGCCGCGCCCACCGGGATGCGCGTGGCCGACGCCCCCTGCAACAAGTCTGGATTGAGCCACTTGTCGATGTCGTCGCGCCACGAGATCAATGTGCCGGTCAGGCCCATCATGATGAACAGCAGGCCGAAAACCAGCCCGATATAAAGGTGCAGCTTGACGAGGACGGTACGCAGACGACCGGAGACCATTGGAGTCTTTTTTATGAAATTGCGGCGCTCGATTCACATTTTGTGTGCCTTTCACGGCCTATCTGTGCGGCAACGCCCAAATGCAAATGCGAAGAATTCGCGATTCTAGCAGCGTGCCGCTAAGATCGTGGACGCGTCATTCCCTTGCGCCCATCCAGTGCCGCCCTGCCCCGCCCATGCCCCTGATTGAACTGGTTCCCGCCACCCCGGCCGACGCCGACCTGCTAGCCGCCATGCATGCCGACAGCTGGCGCGACGCCTATGGTGGCCTGATTCCGGCCGACTATCTGGAAACCTATGCCCCGGCCGAACGACTGGCCACCTGGCGTGCCCGCATGCTCGAAGGCGCCGAGGCACCGCTGGAAGCCACCATCCTGCGCGTGAACGGGCAGCCGGCTGGCTTCTCGTGCCTGATGCCGTTGGCCGAGCCGGGGTATGGCATCTACCTGGACAATCTCCATGTGATGCAGGCGTTTCATGGACGCGGCTACGGCAAGACGCTGATGGCGCATTGCGCCACGCGTGTCGCCAGCCAGTGGCCCGGTAAGCCGTTGTTTCTTTACGTGCTGGACGGCAACACACAGGCGCGCGAGTTCTACCGGCGCCTGGGCGGCGTGGAATCCGACAGCTTCAACGATCCGTTTCCCGGCACCGACCTCATGGTCGCCATCCGCCGCGTGAGCTGGGACGACGTCGACGCACTGGTCAGCCTGCTGGCGCCGGGTCCGTAGCGGCCACCAGCGGCGCGAACATCGCCCGCAGGTCGAGATGCTCGGCCATGCTGCCGGCCAGCCGGTCGATCGATGCCTCGCGCAGCGCATCCAGATGCACCCCCTCGGCGCGCTCCAGCCCGGCCCAGCGCAGCAGCGCGCCGCAGGCTTCAGGATGGTCGAACAGACCGTGCACATAGGTAGCCAGCACCTGGTTGTCATCTGACACGGCGCCGTCCGGCCTGGGCGCGCGGCCTGCGCCCGCCGAACCTTCCGCCCCATCCAGCCACAGCGCGGGGCGCGCCAGCGCCGGCCCGTGCGTCACGCCCAGATGGATCTCGTACCCCTGGACCACCGCACCCCCCGCCTCCGCATCGAGCCTGCCGGACACCCGCCGCAATTGCTTCTCGGGCGCCAGCGTGGTCTCGAAATCGAGCAGGCCCAGCCCATCGCTGGTGCCGGCCGGCCCTTCCCGGCCGTCGGGATCGTGGATGCAACGCCCCAGCATCTGCATGCCGCCGCAGATGCCCATCAGCTTGCCGCCGTAGCGCAGGTGCCGCTGCAGCGCCTGGTGCCAGCCGTTGGCGCGCAGGAAGGCCAGGTCTGCGCACACGCTCTTGCTGCCGGGCAGGATCACCAGGTCTGCCGGAGGAATCGGCATGCCGGGGCCAATAAACTGCAGGTCGACGTTCGGGTGCGCCCGCAGCGCGTCGAAATCGGTATGGTTTGAAATGCGCGGCAGCACCGGCACGATCACGCGCAGCACGTCGCCGTCATGGCTGGCCACCTGCGCGCTGGCGATGGCGTCCTCGGCATCGAGATGCAGCCCGTGCAGGTACGGCAGCACGCCGAACACCGGCTTGCCGGTGCGCGCCACCAGCCAGTCCAGGCCCGGCTGCAGCAGCGCGATATCGCCGCGAAAACGGTTGATGATGAAACCCTCCACGCGCGCACGCTCGGATTCGGACAGGCAGTCGAGCGTGCCCACCAGGTGCGCGAACACGCCGCCGCGATCGATATCGGCCACCAGTACCACCGGGCAGTCCACGCGCTCGGCAAAGCCCATGTTGGCGATATCGCGGTCGCGCAGGTTCACCTCGGCGGGGCTGCCCGCGCCTTCCACCAGCACCACGCCGTAGGCCTGTTTCAGACGTTCGTGGCTTTCCAGCACGGCCGCCATCGCCTGCGGCTTGTAGGCGTGATAGGCCCGCGCATCCAGGTCCATGCGCGCCCGGCCATGGATGATGACCTGCGCGCCAATGTCGCTGCTGGGCTTGAGCAGCACCGGATTCATGTCGGTATGAGGCGCCAGGCCTGCCGCCTGGGCCTGCAGCGCCTGGGCGCGCCCGATTTCGCCCCCGTCGACGGTAACCGCACTGTTCAGCGCCATGTTCTGCGGCTTGAACGGGGCCACGGCCACGCCCGCGCGCGCCAGGATGCGGCACAGGCCGGCCACGACGGTACTCTTGCCCGCATCGGACGTGGTGCCCTGGACCATCAGGGTGCCGCGCAGGGCACGTGCCGCAAACGGAAAGGGGTTGGCAGAAGGATCGTTTCGCATCGCGCGATTATGGCAGCAGCGCCGGGGCAACAGCACGCGGCCCGCCGGGCATGGCTCTGCAAGATCCATGCACGCGGCCGGGGGATGCGACGGCTACAATACGCGGGATGAAGACCCACGCCCCGCCTCAGGCGCTCAATCTCTCGGCCACGTCCGAGCCGGCTTCGGCAGGCGCGGCCACGGACGCCGATCCGGCGACCGAAGCCGCCGCGCAACCGCAGGCCGGCACCGCCGCGCCGCGCGAACTGACGCTGGTGCTGGGGGGCGCGCGTTCGGGCAAAAGCCATTTTGCCGAGCAGCTGGCCACCGATCATGCGGCGCTGACGCGTGGCCCGGTCACCTACATTGCCACGGCCCGGCACGATGCCGAACAGGCCGACCAGGAAATGGAAGTCCGCATCGCGCTGCATCGCGCCCGCCGGCCGGCCGACTGGACGCTGGTGGAAGAGCCGGTCCATCTGGCCGATGCGCTCTACGCCCATGCGCGCCACGACGGCTGCATCCTGGTGGATTGCATGACGCTGTGGCTCAACAACCTCGTCTTCGGTGAACACCGCGATTATCCGGAACACGGCGTCATCACCCCGCCTCCGGCCTTTACCGAGGAAATCGACGCGCTGATGACGGCGCTGCCAATGCTGCCCGGCCATGTGATCCTGGTGTCGAACGAAATTGGCTTCGGCGTGGTGCCGATGGGCGCCATCACCCGCTTCTATGTCGACGAACTGGGCCGCCTGAACCAGAAGCTGGCCGCCGCCGCGGATCGCGTGCGATTGCTGGTCGCCGGCATCCCGGTATCGATCAAGGACCCCGCTCCGTCCCAGGCACGCGGCAGCCACACACGATGATCATGCTGTCCTGGCCAGCCTGCGTGGCGGCCGCACTTGCCGGCGTGCTGCTGGACCGCTGGCTTGGCGAGCCGCGCCGCTGGCACCCGCTGATCGGGTTTGGCCGCGTCGCGTCGGCCGTCGCCAACCGTCTCAATCGTCCCGAACGCAGTGCCGTGCGCCAGCGCGTGGCCGGCCTGGCCGCGTGGTCGCTGGTGGTGCTCGGCCCTGCCGCGCTGGCCGCCTGGCTGGTGGCACTGGCGGCCGATGTCCATCCGCTGCTGGCCTGGGCGCTGCACGCGGCGGCGCTCTACTTCGCGCTGGGCGCCTGCAGCCTGACGCAACACATCGCACCGATTGCCGATGCGCTATCGCGCAATGACCTGCCCGCCGCGCGCACGCTGACGGCCCGCATCGTGTCGCGCGACACGGCCGACGCCGATGCCGAGGCACTGGCGCGCGCCGCCTGCGAATCGGCGCTGGAAAACGGCAACGATGCCATCTTCGGCGCGCTGTTCTGGTTCCTGGTCGGCGGCGCGCCAGCCGTGATCATGTTCCGGCTGGCAAATACGCTCGACGCCATGTGGGGATACCGCACGCCGCGCTGGGAAATGTTCGGCTGGGCCGCGGCCCGTATCGACGATGTGCTGAACCTGGTGCCGGCGCGGCTGACCGCGCTGTCGTACGCACTGCTGGGCGCTACCGCCCAGGCGATGCGGTGCTGGCGCACGCAGGCTCCGGGCTGGTCGAGCCCGAACGCCGGCCCCGTGATGGCCGCCGGCGCCGGAGCGGTGGGCGTGGCGCTGGGCGGCGGCGCGCGCTACCACGGCGAGTGGGAAGAACGCCCGCCGCTGGGCATCGGCGACGCACCACGCGCCGCACACGTCCACGCGTGCCTGCGGCTCGTGCAACGCACGCTGTGGCTGTGGCTCGGCTTGGCGATGCTGAGCGTGCCGCTGCTGTCGATGTGGGTCTCGGGATCGCCCTCGAAATGGGGGGCAGCATGAGCAGCAGCCCGGTGCCGATCCGCCACGGCGGCAACCTGCTGGCGGCCGTGCGCCGCTACGGCCGCGCGGCGGAAGACTGGCTCGACCTGTCCACCGGCATCAATCCGGCGGGCTATCCGGTCCCCGCGCTGCCCGCCGACGCCTGGCAGCGGTTGCCGCAGGACGACGACGGCCTGGCGGAAATTGCCGCGCAGGCCTACGGTGCGCCGCACGCGTTGCCCGTGGCCGGCTCGCAGGCGGCCATCCGCACGCTGCCCACGTTGTTGCGCCCGGGGCGCGTGGGCATTGCCGCGCTGGGCTACAGCGAATATGCGCCCGCCTTCGCGCTGGCCGGGCACACGGTGGTACCGCTCGACGAGCGCGATTTCGCGCGCGACGACTTGCCTGCCGGGCTCGACCATCTGGTCGTCGTCAATCCGAACAATCCGACCGCACGGCTGCTCTCCGCCGGGCAGTTGCTCCGCTGGCATGCAAGACTGACGACGCTGATCGTCGACGAAGCGTTTCTCGACGGCACCACGGCGGCGTCGCTGGCCGCGCACACCGGCTTGCCGGGGCTGGTGGTGTTGCGGTCGATCGGCAAGTTCTACGGGCTGGCGGGCATGCGCTGCGGCTTCGTGCTGGCCGCGCCCGATCTGCTCGATGCACTGTCACACCGGCTTGGACACTGGACGGTCTCCGGGCCCGCCCGCGCCGTGGCGCGGCTGGTGCTGGCCGACACCGCCTGGCAGGCAGCCAACCGCACGGCCCTGCATCGGCAGGGGCAGCGACTGGCGATACTGCTACGCGACCACGGGCTGGCGCCGGTATCGCAGCCGCTGTTCAGCTGGGTGCCCGAAGTCCGTGCGCCCGCGCTGCACGATGCGCTGGCACAACAAGGCGTCTGGACGCGCCTGTTCGACGCCGCAGGCGGCTGTCCGGCCAGCCTGCGCCTGGGCCTGCCGCCAGACAACGATGCCGCGTGGCAGCGGCTTGATGCGGCATTGACCACCGCACTGGCTGCCGTACCGCATCCCACCCTCTGATGATTCCGATGAAGGCCACCTTCCTGCTCGCCGCGGCGCTGCTCGCCAGCCCCTGTGTCCACGCTGCCGTCACCGTTACCGACGACGCCGGCCAGACCGTCACGCTGGCCCAGCCCGCGCGGCGCATCGTCTCGCTGGCACCGCATGTGACCGAACTGATCTACGCGGCTGGCGGCGGCGATCGCATCGTCGGCACGGTCAGCTACAGCGACTACCCGCCGCAGGCGCGCGACATTCCGCGCGTGGGCGACAACAAGGCCCTGGACCTGGAGCGCATTGCCGCGCTCAAGCCCGACCTGATCGTGGTCTGGCGTCACGGCAACGCGCAGAAACAGACCGACCGCCTGCGCGCGCTGGGCATGCCGCTGTTCTACAGCGAGCCGCGCCGCCTGGAGTCCATCGCGGAAAATCTTGAAAAGCTCGGCACGTTGATGGGCACCGAGGCCGTTGCCACCCGTGCTGCCGCCGACTTCCGCCAGCAGGTGTCGTCGCTGCGCAAGACCTATGCCGATCGCCCGCCCGTGACGGTGTTCTATCAGGTGTGGCAACAGCCGCTGATGACGCTGAACGGGCAGCACCTGGTCAGCGACCTGCTGACAATGTGCGGCGGCCGCAACCTGTTCGCGAAGGAGACCCCGCTGGTGCCCACCGTGTCGGTCGAGGCAGTGGTGGCTGGCAACCCGGAGGTCATGCTGACGGCGGGCATGGGCGCCACGCGCCCTGACAAGCCGCTGGCGGACTTTGCGATGTGGGAAAAGTGGAAGCAGGTCACCGCCGTGGCGCGCAACAACCTGTTCATCATCGACGGCGACCTGGTCAACCGTGCGGGCCCGCGCGTGGTGAACGGCGCGGCGGAAATCTGCAAGGATCTCGATCTCGCGCGGTCGCGGCGGGGGAAGTGATCAGCCTGAGACGGCAGATCACCGGAAGGGAATGGCTGTTCCGCTGGGATGCCTCCCTCTCCCGCTGCGCGGGAGACCGGCTGAGGGAGAGGGCGTGCCGTCGATCAGCCCGTCACGCGATTCCACCACCCCAGCCTGGGCGCGCCATCACCCAGGGTGAACTTGCAGGTGGCGCCGAAGCCGAGCGACCAGTGCAGCGTCTGCGCCAGCGTGATGCCCAGCCAGTGCGCGGCCAGCATGCGCATCGGCCCGGCGTGCGTCACCACCCATAGCCGCGCGCCAGAGCCGGCATCGAGCGCATCGGCCCACTCGGCCACGCGCGCCATGACCTGAGCCGGGGTTTCGCCGCCGTGGGGGCAGGCACCCATCAGGTCGGCCGCCCACAGATCTAGTGCATCGCGCGGAATCTCGGCCCAGGGCTGCCCTTCCCACGTACCAAAATCCATCTCGCGCAGGCGCGGCTCTATATCGGCGGCCGGCAGGTCCGGCATGCAGGCGATCAGTTGCGCGGCGGTGTCGCGGGCGCGCAGCGCGGGGCTGGTCACGATGCGATGCGGCAGTGCCAGGCCGGCAACCACCCGCGCCGGGTCTGGCGTCACCGGCGTCGTCAGCGCCAGGTCGAGGCTGCCATAGCAGATGCCCGCCGCCACCTCGGGCTGTGCGTGGCGAATTAGTAGAACTTCCATGCCGCGGCCACCAGGTAGATCGACAACTCGGCAAGCTGTTGGGCCATGCCCAGGCAATCGCCGGTATAGCCGCCGATGCGCCGCACGAAATAGGCGCCCAGCGCGGCACGCAGCCCGGCCAGCACCAGCACGGTCACGATGGCGAACCACGGCGAGACCCATAGCAGCGGCAGCACGCCGCACGCCAGCGCGAACACCAGGCTGCGGGTCTCCAGCCGCTGCGCCACCGGCTTGGCCTTGCCTTCGTGGCGCACGTAGTCGTGCGTGGCCAGGAACGTGATCGCCATGGCGCGGCTGGCGCCGTGGCCGGCAACCAGCACCGCCAGCAGCATCATGCCGCCGTGGACTTCTCCCACGGACACCAGCAGTTGCCACTTCAGCAGCAGCGCCACCACGATGGCAATGGCACCGAATGCGCCCACGCGGGAATCGTGCATGATCGTCAGCACGTCCTCGGGCCGGTAGCCGCCGCCGAAGGCATCCACGCAATCGGCCAGCCCATCCTCGTGGAACGCACCCGTCAGCAGCAGCGTGGCGGCCATGCCCAGCACGATCGCCACCGACGGCGACCAGAGCTGCCATGCGATGCCCGTCACCAGCGCCCCGGCCACGCCCACCATCAGGCCTACAGCCGGGAAATAGCGCGCCGCAGCGTTCAGGTAGTGCGGCGCAAACCCCACCCAGACCGCCAGCCGCTGGGGCATCGGCACGCGTGTGAAATAGCCTACGGCGGTCAGGAAGTAGCGGAGTTCGTCAGCCATGGCGCTGCGGGGATCTACGCGGAAGCGTTGCTGATGCCGGCGCCGCTGAATGTCGCCATCTCGCGCAGGAACGCGACGGCGGACGCCACCAGCGGCCAGGCCAGTGCGGCACCCGTGCCCTCGCCCAGGCGCAGGTCCAGCGCCAGCAGCGGTTCTGCCTTGAATTCGGCCAGCAGCGCGCGGTGGCCCTGTTCATGCGAGCAATGCGAGAACACGCAGTACTGAAGCACGGCCGGATCGATGCGCGCGGCCACCAGCAGCGCCGCCGAGGCGATAAAGCCATCCACCAGGATCACCATGCGGCTGGCGGCCGCAGCCAGATAGGCGCCTGTCATCGCCGCGATCTCGAAGCCGCCGAACGTGGCGAGCACGTCGAGCGGATCGGTGGCATCCGGATGCCGCGCCAGCGCCTGCGTCAGGACCTCGCGCTTGCGCGCCACGCCAGCGTCGTCCAGCCCCGTGCCGCGTCCCGTGCAGGCTTCCAGCGGCAGGCCGGTCAGGCGGCTCATCACGCACGCCGCCGCCGAGGTATTGGCAATGCCCATCTCGCCAAAGCCGATCACGTTGGTGCCCTGTTGCGCATGGCGCAGCACGCGTGCGATACCGGTGTTGATCGCTGCGCCGGCCTCGGCCGGGGTCATGGCCGGCTGCTCGACGAAATTGCGCGTGCCATTGGCGATACGGCCATTCACCAGCCCCGGCGACGCCGGCAGCGGCGCACGCACGCCCACATCGACCACTTCGAGTGCCATCCCGTGCAGGCGCGTGAACACGTTGATGGCCGCCCCGCCGTTCAGGAAGTTCAGCACCATCTGCGCGGTGACTTCGGCCGGAAAGGCACTGACACCGGCATCGGCCACGCCATGGTCGCCCGCGAACACGATGATGGCGGGCCGGTTCAGCTCGGGCACGGTCTCGCCACGGATCAGCCCGATCTGCAGGGCCAGCGATTCAAGCCGGCCCAGCGACCCGGGCGGCTTGGTCTTGTCGTCGATAGCGGCCTGCAGCGCGCCACGCAGCGATTCATCAAGCGGCGCGATCGGCGGCAGGGTCAGCGCAAAGTCGGAAATATGGGTCATCAATCTTTTACGAATCCTTGGAGAACGCCAGCAAGGCGAATCGGCTTGCCGGTGTCGTCCTACATTTCTACGCCACGTTGCGCCTTGATGCCTTGCTGGAACGCGTGTTTGACCGGCGTCATGTCGGTCACCGTGTCGGCGGCTTCCACCAGCGCAAGCGGCGCGCCACGGCCCGTGATCACCACGTGCTGCATCGCGGGACGCGCCTGCAGATCGGCTATCACGGTCTCGACATCAAGATAGTGCAACTTCAGCGCGATGTTCAGTTCATCGAACAGCACCAGTCCGATGGACGGGTCGCGCAGCATGCCGCGCGCCACCTCCCACGCGGCCTCGGCCTTTGCCACGTCGCGTGCACGGTCCTGGGTTTCCCACGTGTAGCCCTCGCCCATCACGTGGAATTCGCATTGGTCCGGAAAGCGGCGCAGGAACATTTCCTCGCCGCTCGGGATGGCGCCCTTGATGAACTGGACCACGCCCGTGCGCATGCCGTGCCCCATCGCGCGCACCACCATGCCCAAGCCCGAGCTTGACTTGCCCTTGCCGTTGCCGGTGGTGATGACGATCACGCCGCGCTCGGTCTGGGCTGCGGCAATCTTGGCATCGACCACTTCCTTCTTGCGAACCATGCGGTTCTTGTGGCGCTCGTCGCGGCCGTCGTCGTCGGTCGGGCTGGCGTGTCCGGTATCGCTCATGGTGTCTTTCCATCGGGGATCAGCGCGGTGTGCGTGCCGTCGCTGATACTGATAATCGGGGTACGCAGCGCTCGCGAGCACTGCGCGGGGGTCAGGACTTCGGGCGCCGGACCATGCAGCGCGACGCCGTCTTCAGACATCAGCAAGGCATGGGTGGCATGGCGGCGCGCAAGTGTGAGGTCGTGCAGGATCACCACGGCGGCGTGGCGGCCGGCACTGGTCAGGCGGCGCAGCAGGTCGAGCACCAGGATCTGGTGGCGCAGGTCCAGGTGCGAGACCGGTTCGTCCAGCAGCAGCAGCGGCGCCTGCTGCGCCAGCACGGCGGCCAGCGACACCCGCTGGCGCTCGCCGCCGGACAGGGTCAGCACGTCGCGCGCGGCCAGCGTGTCGAGATCGCACTGGGCCATCACGTCGCGCACCACACGGTCGTCGTCGCGCTTGCCCCAGCCCCAGCCGCTCATGTGCGGATGGCGGCCGATGCGCACCGCATCCTCCACAGCCATCGAAAACGTGTCGTGCACGGCTTGCGGCAGGTAGGCACGCTGGCGTGCCAGCGTGGCCGGCGCAACCTGCATGGCGGCCATGCCATCGATGTCCACGGCCCCGCCATCGGGTGCGCGCAGGCCGGCCAGCACGCCCATCAGCGTCGACTTGCCCACGCCGTTGGGGCCGACGATGCACCAGAGCTGGCCCGCCTCGATGGACAGCGACAAGCCATCCACCAGCACGCGCCGGCCCGCGCGCAGGCGCACGTCGCGCAGCGACAGGACCGGGCACGGGGCCAGCGGTTCGAACCACGGGCGCGTCGGGCTTGTCTCGCTCATCGCGGCCTCCGCAGCAACAGGTAGAGGAAGGTCGGCACGCCCAGCAGCGCCGTGATGACACCCACCGGCAATTGCGCCGGCGCGATCACGGTGCGGGCGATCACGTCCGCCGCCATCAGCAGCGTGCCGCCCAGCAGCACCGACGCGGGCAGCAGCTGGCGCTGGTCGTTGCCCCACGCGAGCCGCACCATATGCGGCACCACCAGCCCGACAAAGCCGATGGAACCCGCCGTGGTGATGGCGGCGGCAATGGCAAACGAAGCAATCAGGAAGGTTGCCAGCCGCACGCGACCCACGCGCACGCCCAGCGATTGCGCCACGGTTTCACCGAGCAGCATCACGTTCAGCGCGCGCGCCAGCGGCATCGCCAGCCCCAGCGCCACCATCAGCGTGGCCAGGGCCCAGCCGTAGCTGGCCGTGCCGCTCAGGTCGCCGGTCAGCCAGAACAGCATGCCGCGCAGCCGGGATTCAGGGGCGATGGCGAGGATCAGCGTGATCAGCGCGCCCCAGCCGGCCGCCAGGATCACGCCCGTCAGCAGCAGCCGTGCGCCGGCCTCGTGATGGCCGCCCTGCACTTGCGGATGCAGCAGGTCGCGCCGCGCCAGCGTGGCTACCAGCAACATCGAACAGAGCGCGCCGCCCGCCGCACCGGTCTGCACCACCCACAGCGGCAGCGACAGCAGCATCGCCAGCAGCGCGCCCGTGGACGCCCCGCCGGATACGCCCAGCACATAGGGCTCGGCCAGCGGATTGCGCAGCAGCACCTGCATCAGCGCGCCAGACAGCGCCAGCAGGCCGCCGCAGGCAAACGCGGCCGCCGCGCGCGGCAACCGCAGTTCGCGCACGATGGCGCCGGCCGTGCCGGTATCGGCGCCGGTCAGCGCCTGCCAGACCTGCGCGCCGTCCAGCGCGACGCTGCCGGCGGCCAGCGACAGGGCGAACACCGCCGCCCCGGCCAAGGCCAGGACGGTCCAGACGGTCAGCGCGCGGCGCAGCTCTGTCATGACGTGACGTTACGCCCTACTTCTGACGCCAGCCGAGCGTGATGAACCCCGCGCGGCCCTGCGTGTTGTAGGGCCAGGCGAGCTGGTAGTTCTTGTCGAACAGGTTTTCCACGCGGGCGGCCACGAACCATTGCTTGTCGATGTTGTAGCGGGCATTGAGGTTGACGATACCGTATCCGCCCAGAATGCGCCCGCTGTTGTCCAGCCGTTCCGAAGATAGCAGCCATTCGCCACCAAAGCGCCAGTTGCCGAAGTTGCGGCCCACGTCGAACGACGCATGGCGCCGCGCCCGGCGCAGCAGCTGGGTGTTGCTGCTCTCGTCCACCGGATTCTGGAAGGTCACGGCGGCGCCGAGGTCGGTACCCCAGATGGTGGCGCGCCACGACGCCTCGATACCCTGCACCTTGGCCTTGTTGACATTCTGCGCCAGGAACACGCCGCTGCCCACGGCCGTCGACACGATCAGGTCGTCATAGCGCGTCTCGAACGCAGTCACGCGCAGCAGGCCGGCGCTGGCCGTGTCGACCTGCACGCCCGCCTCGGCGGACTTGGCGCGCTCGGGCTGCAGGTTCGGCTGGCCGAACCCCGGGTAGTACAGTTCGTTGAACGTCGGCGCGCGGAACGCGTTGCTGACGTTGGCAATCAGCTTGACCTGTTCGGTCACGTTGAAGCCATAACCGGCAAAGAAGCTGCCCTGGTTGCCGAAATCGGAATAGTGGTCGTTACGGCCGTTCAGCTGCAGCTGGTTCCGTCCGATACGGCCTTCATAGCCGCCGTAGACCGAGAACACATTGCGCGACGGTGCGTTGTACGAACTCGACGCCAGCGTCTGCTGCAGCCAGTCGGTGCCGAACAGCAGCTTGTGGTCGGGCGTCAGCGCATATTCGTTCTGCCAGTTGAACTGGCGGTTGCGGGTGCTGAACAGGCTGTCGAACAGGCCATTCTTGGTACCTTCGCTGCGGTCCTCGCTCTGCGACAGCTTGAAGTGCGTGGTCCAGGCCGAGGTCACCTTGCCATTGACGAACGCCGACAGCGTGTACAGCTCGCTGTTCATGCGGAAATCGTCGGTCGGCTTGCCACTGGTGCTGTCGTAGGACAGGTCGCTCTTCGAGTAGTACGCCGCGAAGCCGGCATCCCAGTCGGATGTGAACTTGTGACGAATCTGGCCCGACACGCTCTTGTTCTCGTACGGATTGTCGCCCGGGTTCGGCCCCGTGCCGCGCCGCACGGCCGCGGCGTTGGCGGCGGCCCACTGGTTATAGTTGATCGACGAAAAACCGTCGGTCTTGAAGATCGAGCCGGTCAGGTTGAAAGACGTATCGCCGATCTGGCCGCCGTAGCCCACGGTGCCCTGGCGCGTGTTGTTGCTGCCGTACTCCACCTGCGCGTTGGCCGCCGGTGCCTGGCCGGCGCCGTTCTTGGTGAAGATCTGCACCACGCCGCCGATGGCGTCCGACCCGTACAGCGCCGACACGTTGCCGCGCACCACCTCGATATGGTCGATCTGGTCGGGCAGGATGTTCGCAAGCTGCGCTGTACCGCCGCTGACGCCGGCCACGCGCACGCCATCGATCAGGATCAGCACCTGGTTGGAATTGGCGCCACGCATGAACAACGACGTATTGGCGCCCATGCCGCCATTGGCGGCGAATTCGACACCGGCCTGGCCACGCAGCAGCGAGCGCAGGTCGGGCGCCTGCGAGTTGACGATGTCTTCCTGGGTGACCACCGTGGTGTGCGGCAGCGCCTCGGTCACGCTTTGCGCGGTGCGCGAGGCGGTGACCACCACCGGCGCCAGCTGGGCCTGCGGCTGCTCTGCGGGTGCGGCGGGTGCGGCGGGGGCGGCGGGTGCGGTCCCGGCGGACGCCTCCTGGGCGAAGGCCGGAACATGGGATGCGGAAAGTACGGCAACGGCCGCCATGATGGCGGGCACGGACGGGCGAACCGGCGGCCTTGCCGCGACGGTCGACCTGGATAGCGTGGAACGCATGAGCAGGATGGATAAGAACGGCCGGGCCCGTTCCCCCGCGGACCTGATGGCGAATTGGCGTGCCGCATGGGGTGCGGACGCCCGCGTTCTTCAGGCCGGTATCCGGGCTGACGACATCAGGCAGGCCGCCTTCCCGACCGGCTCCCGCAACCTCCGGCGAGTCCGTGTCAGTGGCGCTTGGCCCGCCCTGCGAATGCGCACATGGCGTGTTCGCGGTCGCTTACCGTTGCGGGGGCAGCACAGGTTGGCCCGCTCCGCTCGCGTCCAGCCTGGCCGATCGACATCGTCCCGGGCTGGCGGGCGGTACCCGGCTCCCTGTTTCCCGTTGAACTGCAGCCCCTGCGTGGAGGCCGCGAGCACCTGGAACGTGCGCGAGTGTAGGGAGTTTCAAAGTTGGCGTCAATGCGATGGGTCAAGTTGCCGATATCCGTGTTTGACATGCGAAATCACGCCGTTCGCCGCAGATCGGTGCAACTTCCGTGCGGCACGCAAGTCTCACCGGGCGCGTTGACGGTAGCCCCCGCGCGTGCATCGGCTAGAATCCCGAAACCTGACCCTTACTCCTACCGGACACGACAGGCACTATGCTCAACGAACTCGAACAACTGGCCGCCAAGATCGGGCGCGTGCTGCATCATGCGGACACCCTGGCGGCGGAAAACCAGCGGCTGCG
>Ga0102592_1001085_pt1 | contig 34134 bp, 30 predicted proteins | sample AraplaCol_mMF_r2_FD_76861 | JGI IMG/M metagenome (GOLD analysis project Ga0102592, IMG submission 76861) | Arabidopsis root microbial communities from North Carolina, USA - plate scrape MF_Col_mMF_r2 (SPADES assembly) (version 2) | ecosystem: Host-associated > Plants > Roots > Endosphere...
GCTGGATTTCATGGATGCCACCACGCAGACCGTGCGCGGCGCCGTGCAGTATCTGTCGAAGGACGGCGCCAAGGTCGGTCTCACCGGCTTCTGCCTCGGCGGCGCGGTCACCGTGATCGGCGCCACCAAGATTCCCGAACTTAGCGCTGCCGTTGCCTTTTACGGCATCCCGCCGGAGCAGGCCGCAAAGCCCGCCGATGTGCAGGTGCCGCTGCAGGGCCACTTCGCCAATCGCGACGACTGGTGCACGCCGGAAGTCGTCGACAATTTCGAGAAGGGCCTGAAAGCCGCCGGTAAGAGCGCGGAATTCTTCCGCTATGACGCCGACCACGCCTTCGTCAACGAACAGCGCGCCGAAGTGCACGATCTCGAAGCCGCCAAGCTCGCCTGGAGCCGCGCGGCTGCGTTCTTCAAGAAGCATCTCGCTTGATCACTTGCTGCACTTGATGCAGCCGGGATGACCGGACAGGTCGGGTGCCAGGACAACAGAACATGGCACCCGATTTCTCCATTTCCGATCTCCGCCAAGTCCCACAATTCTTCGACACCGTTGCGGATCGCATCTGGCAGGCATGGTGGAAGCGTCATGGTGTGCCTGAGGCGTATATCGTCGCGCGCCTGCGCGAAAACATGACGGGCAATGGCCTGCCGATCGCGCTGATTGCCCACCGCAGCGACGCTTTTCTTGGCACCGCCTCACTGCTGGTTTCAGACCTGGACGAGCGCCCGCAATACACACCCTGGGTCGCCGCCGTCTGGACCGAGCCGGATGCGCGCGGGCGGGGCGTTGCGCCGGCCCTGATCGAACGCGCCTGCGCCGAGGCCTTCGCCCGCGGCAACGACAAAGTCTATCTCTGCGCCGCCCCGCCGCGGCGAGACTATTATCTGCAGCTGGGCTGGCACCCGATCGAGGACGACGTCGGCCCGCTCAAGCTGACGGTATTTGTCAGGGATCAATTGCCGCGATCTCCATCTTGACGCCGTCCGTTTCCCGTGGCTCAGTGCCGGCCATGAGCACCCCTGTCCGCAACTCCCGTCGTTGGTGGCGCACCTCCTGAAGAGGTGGCTGGTGCGATTTGCTCTTTTTCCAATCGTCGAAGGCCGCCATCGCAGTGCGACGGCCTTTGCTTTGTTCTGATTGGCTCGTTTGTCCTGTGTGGCGCCTCCGGCTTGCTCCCCTAAGAGGACACGATGAACAGGACGATTTTTTCTCTCCCCGCTGAGAGCACTTACAAAACCACCGGCGGCCTGACCGTCACACGCCATGCCGAGATGTTCACCGGCGGCACGGCACTCGACGATCTCATTACCCGGCTCGATCATCACCGCGGCGTGGTGCTGTCGTCCGGCACCACGGTGCCCGGCCGCTACGAGAGCTTCGATCTCGGCTTTTCCGATCCGCCGTTGCTGCTGGAAACGACCGGCACGGAGTTTGCCATCACGGCGCTGAACAAGCGCGGCCAGGTGCTGATCGCTTTTCTCGCCGAAAAGCTGAACGACCCCTGCGTGGTGCTCGACGGCCGGACCATGGCAAAGCTGAAAGGGCATATCGTCCGCGGCGAGGCGCCCGTGGAGGAAGACCAGCGCACCCGCCGCGCCAGCGTGATGTCGCTGATCCGCGATCTCGTCGCGCAGCTGTTCTCATCCGCCGATCCCATGCTCGGCCTGTTCGGCGCCTTCGCCTATGACCTCGTCTTCCAGGTCGAGGACCTCAAGCAGAAGCGCGCCCGTGAGGCCGATCAGCGCGACATCGTGCTCTACATTCCGGATCGTCTGCTCGCCTATGACCGTGCCACCGGCCGCGGCGTCACGCTCACTTACGACTTCGCCTTCAAGGAGCGCTCCACCGAAGGCTTGCCGCGCGAGACGCCGGAAAGCGGCTACAACAAATCCCCGCGTCAGGGCTTTGCAGATCACGCCCCCGGCGAATATCAGCAGACTGTCGAAAAAGCTCGTGCTGCCTTCGCACGCGGCGACCTGTTCGAGGCCGTGCCCGGCCAGCTCTTCGCCGAGCCCTGCGATCGCTCGCCGGCCGAAGTCTTCCAGCGCCTCTGCATCATCAATCCGTCGCCCTATGGCGCGCTGATGAATCTCGGCGACGGTGAATTCCTCGTCTCCGCCTCGCCGGAAATGTTCGTGCGCTCCGATGGCCGCCGCGTCGAGACCTGTCCGATCTCCGGCACCATCGCGCGCGGCTCCGATGCTATCGGCGATGCCGAGCAGATCCGCCAGCTGCTGAATTCGGAGAAAGACGAATTCGAGCTCAATATGTGCACCGATGTCGATCGCAACGACAAGGCGCGCGTCTGCGTGCCCGGTACCATCAAGGTGCTGGCGCGCCGGCAGATCGAGACCTACTCAAAGCTCTTCCACACCGTCGATCATGTCGAAGGCATGCTGCGCCCAGGCTTCGACGCGCTCGATGCGTTCCTGACACACGCTTGGGCCGTCACCGTCACCGGTGCGCCAAAACTGTGGGCGATGCAGTTCGTCGAGGACAATGAGCGCTCGTCGCGGCGCTGGTATGCCGGCGCCATCGGCGTGGTCGGTTTCGACGGCACCATCAATACCGGCATCACCATCCGCACTATCCGCATGAAGGACGGTCTCGCCGAAGTGCGCGTCGGCGCCACGCTGCTGTTCGACTCGGATCCGGTGGCGGAAGAGAAGGAATGCCAGACCAAGGCCGCAGCGCTGTTCCAGGCGCTGCGCGGCGATCCGCCGAAGAAGCTGTCAGCCTTTGCACCGGATGCCCGCGGCTCCGGCAAGAAGGTGCTGCTGGTCGATCACGAGGACAGTTTTGTCCATATGCTGGCGGATTACTTCCGGCAGGTCGGTGCCGATGTCAGTGTGATCAGGCACATCCATGCGCAGACCGTGCTGAATCGCGACGACTTCGACCTGCTGGTGCTGTCGCCGGGTCCAGGCCGCCCCGCCGATTTTGGTATCGCGAAGACGCTCGACACGGCGCTTGCCAAAAATCTTCCGGTGTTCGGCGTGTGTCTCGGCGTCCAGGCCATCGGCGAGTATTTTGGTGGTCAGCTCGGCCAGCTCACGCAGCCGGCCCATGGCCGTCCGTCGCGGATCCAGGTCAAGGGCGGGCAGCTGATGCAGGGCCTGCCCAACGAGGTCACCATCGGCCGCTATCACTCGCTGTTCGTCGAGATGGGCGACATGCCCGAGGCGCTGACCGTCACGGCCACCACCGAGGATGGCGTCGCCATGGCCATCGAGCACAAGACGCTGCCGGTGGGCGGTGTCCAGTTCCATCCGGAATCGCTGATGTCGCTGGGCGGCGAGGTCGGTCTGCGCATTGTTGAAAATGCGTTCCGGCTGGGCCAAAAGGCGGCCTGAACCGGCGGGCATCCGCCCGCGATGGGGCAATCCGGCCTGCTTGTGGCATCCGGATTGCTTCAGTAGGTTTCACGCGCCCGAATTCGACCGAAACAGAGATCCTGATGACCCCTGAACTCGCTCACGACCTCAAGGCTTCCGTCCGCACCATTCCGGATTATCCGAAGCCGGGGATCCTGTTTCGCGACATCACCACGCTGCTCGGCGATGCCCGTTCATTCCGCCGCGCGGTGGACGAGCTGGTGCATCCCTGGGCAGGCTCCAAGATCGACAAGGTCGCCGGCATGGAAGCCCGCGGCTTCATCATCGGCGGCGCCGTGGCGCATCAGGTCTCGGCCGGCTTCGTGCCGATCCGCAAGAAGGGCAAGCTGCCGCACACCACCGTGCGCATCGCCTATTCGCTGGAATACGGCATCGACGAAATGGAAGTACATGCCGACGCCATCAAGCCCGGCGAGCGTGTGATCCTGGTCGATGACCTCATCGCCACCGGTGGAACGGCGGAGGGGGCTGTGAAGCTGATGCGCCAGATCGGTGCCGATGTGGTCGCTGCCTGCTTCATCATCGACCTGCCGGATCTCGGCGGCGCGGCCAAGCTGCGCGCGATGGATGTGCCGGTGCGGACGCTGATGACATTCGAGGGGCACTGAGCCTCTTTGTCGTCACCCGGCTTGACCGGGTGACCCAGTAGACACCGACATTCGCGTGTTACACGAACGCCGCCGTTGACTGGATTGCCCGCTTTCGCGGGCAATGACAGGCGAATGCGCTCACATCAACAGCAAACCCAGCTCGATCTCCCGGAACGCAAAATAGTTCCGGCGGATCCACTGATGCAGCTCAGTCGATGAATCGTGCTCCGAGCGCAGATAGCCGGTGAACGAGAAATTGAGCCGGTCGATATAGGTCTTCAGGAATGGCGGCAGTGCTGCGACATGCAGCATCTTGCCCTGTCCGAGCGCCCGCGGAACCTCCCCGCGCAGCACCTGCTCATTGTCGACCACATAGAGCGCGCGCTGCGGATATTGCTGCTGCAGCATCTCATAGGCGCGCAATGACGCGCGATCGCTGTCGCCCATGAACAGCACGATCGGCGCCACGCCGCGCCGCGCGGCTTCCTTGGCAAAGCCGATTTCGGCGGTCATCTGGAAGAATTCGTCGAAGGCGTGATAGCCGAGGTCGATGACCTTCGCCGTTTCGTCATGGACGATCAGGCGATCCATCAGCGCCATCTTGCCGAAGGTGTCGTTGATGTCGGCGGTCTCGGTGAGCCGCGGCAGGAAGTCGAGCAGCGACGGCTCCTTCAGGCTGACATCGAACGCGACGACGTCGCCGCGCTGCAGCTTGAGGAATTCCGTGAGCAGCCGCGCCATCAGGGTCTTGCCGACCTGCGGGCGCGTCGAGCAGATGATGTAGACGGGCGTGCGCGACATGGCGGCAGTATAGCTGGGAGATCGCCGCGAGGCTCAAGGGCTGTTGCCTCTCCCCGCATGCGGGGAGAGGCGGGAACTGATCTTACTGTTCGCCCGGCGTGCGTGCGCTCGGCTTGTCATGCACGATATCGGTCAGCTTGATGCGATCGAATTCGCTCCAGACATTGGCCAGCCAGTGGCGGACATAGCCACGCAGCACGAAGGAGTAGTTCGCCGCCTCGTCATGCGGGCCCTTGTTGGCGACGAATTTCAGGAACGGCACCGACGAGACTTCCACCTGCTCATAGGCCATCTCGTTCAGCTTCGGGATGGTGATCTCGGTGGCGCCCTTGATCTTGTGGAAATAGGAGTTGTAGGTCGCCTGGTCCCATTCGAAGAAGCTGGTGTTGTTGATGAAGTTCTTCACCAGGAAATACTTCGCGCCGTCCATGAAGCCGGCGGTCTCGGCGATTTCGTCCAGCGAGGCGATCGACGGGCCGAGTATATGGAACACGGCAAAGGTGATCTGGCCGGATTTCGCCGCATCGAGGAAGCCGATATCGCGCAGCGAGGCGAGGGCGGGGGACAACAGGCCTGCGCGAACGTCGATGACGGTGACCGACGGCGCCACGGTGTTCAGCGTATCGAAGATCTTCATCTGGTCCGAGGTCGTCGTCATGTCGACGATCTCGGTGATGTCGGGATGAAAGCGCTTCAGCGTGCCGCGCGGTGCTTCGGTGTCGAAGGCCCGGGTCGCGACATTGTTGGCGCTGAAATAATCCAGAACGGTGCGCGACACCGTGGTTTTGCCGACACCGCCCTTGTCCGCGCCGACGACGATCACTGCTGGCTTCGCCATGAAATTCCCTTAACTGCTCTGGATCCCCAGATCCGGCCCCCAAAGGCACGAGGGAGACTCGCGCCGCCGGCACTGTAACCCATGCCTGCTTTGGGCGCGAACATGGCAGAAAGATGGGGGAATTCAATCGCCGGGTGGCGGCGATTGACGGAAATCATTGGGGAATTTCTGGGCATCTCCCCTTGTCGTCACCCGGCCGTGCGCGCAATTGCGCGCTAGGACCGGGTGACCCAGTACACGCCGGCCTCAGTTTACTGGATCGCCCGGTCAAGCCGGGCGACGACAGGCCGAGATAATCAGGCGCGCTTGCCCCACGGGCCTTGCGTCGTTGTCCCGTCCGGCTGTCCCGCATCGCTCCACGGACCCGGCTTTGCCGGCTCGCCCTCCGGCAGCGCCGGCGCCTCGTCCTCAGCGACCTCACCCGGCAGCGCCAGCGGCCCGGGATCATGCCCGCCGGCATATTTGATCAGCGCCGCCACCCGGGCATCCACCGAAGGATGGGTCGCGAAAATATCGGCAAATCCCGAGCGCGGATTGTCCACGCACATTTCCATCACCGCCGAGGTTGCCCCGGGCAGCTCGCCGCGATTCTCGATCTTGCGCAGCGCCGAGATCATGGCATCCGGGTTCTTGGTCAGTTCCACCGCGCCGGCATCGGCCATGAATTCGCGCGAGCGCGACAGCGCGAGGCGGATGACCTGGGACAAGGCCCAGGCGACGATAAGCAGCACCACGGCGATGATGATGGCCGGTACCGCGCCGCTGCCTTTGCCATCGCTCGATGATGACTGCGACGACGAGCGCCCGGACGACCGGAACCTGCCATTGGCGAAGGTGCGGAACAGCAGTTCGGCGAACAGGCCGACCACGCCGGCAATGATGCCGGCGATCACCATCAGCTGCACGTCGCCATTGCGGATATGGGTCAGCTCATGGCCGAGCACCGCCTCGATCTCGTCATCGTCGAGATTGCGCAGCAACCCCGTGGTGACCGTTACCGAATACTGCTTCGGATTGAGCCCGGTGGCGAAGGCGTTGAGCGCGTCGTCTTCCATGATTTTCAGCTTCGGCATGGTGATGCCGCGCGAGATGCAGAGGTTTTCCAGCAGGTTGTACAGCCGCGGCTGTTCCTTCCGCGTCACGCTGGCGCTGCCGGTGATCATGTCGATCATCTTCTGATGACCGAAATAGGAGATGACGATCCAGCCGATGGCCCCGATAGTGGCGAGCGGCATCGCCCGGAGCAGATCGCGGAATGCAGCATTCAGATAGTAGGGCAGCGTGCCGCGGCTGTTGCTCCACACTTCCAGCACCAGCGCGACGGCGAACACGATCACATAGATCAGCACGAACAGGCCGGCGAGCAGCAGCATCGAACGCGTCTTGTTCGATGCGATATGCGTGTACAGACCGTAAGCTGCCATGATGCGCTGCCCGGCTCAGGCCGCGGTCAGAACTTGACCTGCGGCGCCGCCTCGACCTGCGCCCGGTTCTCGCCGAGATCGAAGAACTGCTTCGGATGGAAGCCAAGCGCGCCGGCGAACAGGGCCGCCGGCAGCTGCTGGATGCCGGTGTTGTATTCCGAAACGGCATTGTTGAAGAAGCGGCGTGCGGCGGCGATCTTGTTCTCGATATCCGAGAGCTCGCTCTGCAATTGCTGGAAATTGGCATTGGCCTTGAGGTCCGGATAGGCTTCTGCCAGTGCGATCAGCCGGCCGAGCGCGCCGGAGAGCTGCTGTTCGGCCGCCGCGACCTGGCCCGGTCCCTGCGCGCTCATCGCCGCATTGCGCGCCTTGATGACCTCTTCGAGCGTGCCGCGTTCATGCGAAGCATAGCCCTTCACGGTCTCGACGAGGTTCGGGATCAGGTCGTGGCGCAGCTTCAGCTGCACGTCGATATCGGCGAAGGACTGATCCACCCGCTGCCGCAGGGCCACCAGCCGGTTGTAAGTGGCGAACAGAAAAAACGCGATGACGACGATGACGCCAAGAACGATCCAGCCGGTCGACATTTAGAGAACTCCCCCAGGAAAACGATGAGACCTGTACCATAGCCGAACCTGCAACCAGAAGGCAGCGGCCACCGTGCCAGGGCGACTCGTGTGTCGTCGAAGGCCGGGAATATGTTCATCGTGCAGAACCTGCACGGCCTCTGACGATTTCACCCGTCCACAGGTGAATGGTGTGGTTCATGCACGCACCGGGACATATATCTGTTGTAACTCCGCATCACCTCGCATGTCTCTCCGCCAGCCGCCCTGCGGGTTGGCGTGACTGCGCGTTTCGTCACCTGACTGTCATCCACGAAACCTAATGAGCCTTAAACTTTTCCAGGGCTGAGGTTTGAGTGATGCAGAAGTGGCAGTGCGGCGCGAGCCGGCTTGCGATGGGTGTTGTCGTGGCGGCGCTGTTCGCGCCAATGGCGGCGGAGGCGACGTCGTTCACCGTGGTGAGCGGCACGACCAGGACTACGGCGGGATCGTTGACCGCGGCTGAAACCGGCACGATTGAAACCAACGCAACCTTGTCGAGCGGCACAGGCATTGGCTTCACCAACGCCGTTACCGGTGTCATCGTCAACAATGCCGGAACGATACAGGCCACCGCGCGCGGTATCGATACGAGCGGCGCGACCTCGGTTTCCGGCCTGACCGTCAACAATCTGAACGGCGCGCTGATCTCTACCGTCGGCAACGCCTTTCATCTGAACAACCTTGCTGCCAATGGTCTGGTGACCATCAACAACGCCGGTGTCGTGCTGGTCACGTCCAACAATCGCGTGATTCAGTTCGCCAACAACGCGCAGGCGACGGCCACGGTGCAGGTGAACAACGCAGCCTCCGGCACGCTGCGTTCGACGGGCAGCGATGTGATTCGCGCCGGCGGCGGTACGACGATCGTCAACAACAGCGGCATGATCGACGCAACCGGATCGAACAGCCGGGCCATCAATGTCGATCCGGATACGCCGGCGGCGGTGAGGGCGCTGCAGGTCACGAACAATGTCGGCGGCATCATCCAGTCTCAGGACGATGCCATCCGCATCGCGGCCACGACTGCGGCAGTCAATGTCGTGATCGACAACGCCGGCACGATCAGAACGACGAATGGCGGACAAGCCATTGATCTGGACAATGTCAATTCGGCCTCGGCGTCAGTCGCAATCATCAACCGTGCCACGGGCGTGATCTCCTCGACCGACGCAGATGCGGTTCGCCCCGGCCAGAATTTCACCATCACCAATTATGGCAAGATCATTGCCAATGCCGCACCGGCGCCGACCGATCGTCCGAGTGCCGATGGCATCGATCTGCAGACCGGTCACACGGGCACGGTGCACAATTACGGTTCGATCTCCGGCGCCAAGAGCGGCACGGCGTCGGACATCAACAGCGTCATCACCGTCTACAATTATGCCGGCGCGACCATCACCGGCCAGAACGGCGCGGGCGTCGGCTCCGGCGGCAATGCGATCGTCACCAACTGGGGCACGATCACCGGCAAGATCGACAGGACGTCGCTCCGCGGCGACGGTGACGGCATCGACACCGACTTCGTACTGACGCTGACAAATTACGGTCTGATCCAGGGCACCGGTGCCAAGGGCTATGACGCAGGCGGTCGCCTGAATAACAGCGAAGGTCTCGGTATCGGCGGCGGCACGATCCAGAACTACGGCACCATTTCCGGTGCCGGCGCGGGCATCGTCGTCAATAACGACTCCAATCCGGACAATTCCCGCAGCGGCAGCGCGGCAACCGCGCTGACCAACTACGCCACCGGCACCATTATTGGCCAGAACAGCTACGCCATCCGCTTCGAGAACAAGACCGGCACTGCGGCCGACAACGACACCATCGTCAATTACGGGACCATCATCGGCAACGGCCTCATTCCCGATCCGAATGCCACCGTCATTCTGCAGAACGGCAATCCGGATCCCGCCAATGGCACGTTGAACGGCGTCACTTATGCCGCCGGCTCCACGCGCTTTATTCGCGGCGACGGCTCGGCGATCCAGACGGGCGAGGGCTCCGATATCCTCACCAATTACGGCACCATCATCGGCAATACCGGCCGCGCCATCAATCTGGAAGGTGGCAACGACACGCTGAACATCATGAAGGGCTCACGCATTGCCGGGCTCGTTGATGGTGGCGCAGGCACGGACACGCTGAACTACAACAAGGTCGGCCTGTCCGAGACCAACCGCCAGGCCCTGCAGGGCGGCCAGACGGTGAATATCGGCGGCACGCTCTATACGTCCTTCGAGGTCGTCAATGCCAATGCGCCGTCCTTCTCCGCACTGGCCGGCGCCAATGCCCGCGGCGTCGCCGCGCTGTTCGACAATCTGCCGCTCAATGCCACCGGCCTGGGTGTGGTCGATATGCTGGACCGTGTCGCTAGTTCCGGCGATGTCGGCGCGGCACTGTCGCAGCTGACACCGGGCTCGTATCAGAGCCTCGGCCGCATCGGCATGAACAATGTGCAGCAGACGACATCGCTGGTCGGCCAGCATCTGACGCAGAATCGCTTCAACGGCCTCGGCACCGACGTCTCCGGCCTCGGCAATGCCATGGCGATGTTCGACGGCGGCATGTTCGACCGCAATTTTGGCGGCGATCGCGCGCTGGCCGCCGTGATGGCATTCCCGGGCAGCGCCGGCTCGTCGCTGGCGGAAGCCGGCTGGGGCACCGGCGTCGCTGAAGCAATGGCCTATGCACCGATCAACAAGGCGCCGGCGCTGCGCCCGATCGCGGTGACGGCGGATCACGGCTTCTTCGTCACCTCTGGCGCGAGCTTCGCCCGCGAAGGCGCGCGCGCCGATGCGCCGGGTTTCAAGGCGAATACGGTGAATGTGCTGGCCGGCTATGACCAGCGCTTGAGCGACACCATCGTTGCCGGCGTGTTCGGCGGCTACGCCTTCACCCGCGGTGAGCTCGACGGCAACGGCAGCAACACGCGCGTCGCGACCGGCACCATTGGCGGTTACGGCACGTATCAGGCGTCGACCTGGTTCGCGACCTTGATGGGCCTCTATGGCTTCAGCGACTACACCACCTCGCGCATGGCGCTCGGCCTGTCCAACGATGCCAGCTTCAGTGGCGATCACTATGCTGTCCGCGGCACCGTCGGCACCGACATCCGCGTCAGCGGCTGGGTGGTGACGCCTGAAATCGGCCTGCAATATATGCGGGTGATGACCGACGGCTTCACCGAGCGTGGTGGCGCGGCGGTGCTGATCGTCGGCAGCGACAGCGCGGAATCGCTGCGGTCCAGCGTCGGCGCGCGCTTCGCTTACGATGTCGCATATAACGGCGGCATCCTGACGCCGGAACTGCGCTTCGCCTGGCTGCACGAATTCAGCGATGGCATTCGTGGCATCAATGCGAGCTTTGCCGACACGACGCTGCCGGGTTCGTTCGTGACGTCGACTGCATCAGGCCTGCGTGATCGCGGTGTGCTCGGTGCCGGCCTGTCGGGCAAGCTGGCGCCGCTCACGGTGCTGTCAGTGAACTATGATGCCATCGTCGGCGGCAGCGATGCTGTCACGCATCAGGTCATGGGCCGCATCAAGCACGCGTTCTGATCACGCATAACTGAACTTGTCGTCCCCGGGCTTGACCCGGGGATCCATCTTTACGGCACGCTCAGCATCAAGCTGGATGGCCGGGTCAAGCCCGGCCATGACGTGTATCTTACGGCTTCGCCACGTGCCATGCGCCGTTCAGAAAGCCGTCGCCGGTGGTCTGGCCGGCAGCCGTGTCCTTCTTGAAGGTGTAGAGCGGCTTGCCTTTATAGGCCCACATCTTCTTGCCGTCGTCGCGCACGACGATGGTCATGTCGGCGGTCGGCTTGTCGCTGTCAGTGGCGAACAGCGGCGGCCAGTTGTCGGCGCAGGGACCGTTGCAGGCCGACTTGCCGCCGGCATCCTTGTCGAAGGTATAGAGCGTCATGCCCTTGGCATCCACGAACACCTTGCCCTTGTCGGTGTCGGCGGTCTTCAGCGCCTGCGCGGAGGCGGCGGATGCGGTGAAAAGAACGGCCAGCGCGGCAGCGGCGGCGAATGATCTGGTCATGAGCAGTACTCCCTGATGAATGGCGACGCAGTCGCGTCACCAGGAAGAACGCCCGCGATGGACAATTATTCCGATGATGAATGCTCGAAAACCGCATCGCCCCAATCGAGCTTGCGAAATTTGGCGTAGGTCGCCTTGTCGCGCTTCGGCGCGACGGCGGCGATCACGCCGTCTTTCGTGCAGAGCTTCGCCGTGATCGCGATCTTCGTCGTCACCGGCTGTGCCAGCACGCGCGAGGGGCGCGGCCCGATCGGTGCACGTGAGACCGCGAGATAGATGAATTTCTCGTCCTCATAGGGAAGTTCTGCGGATTTGAGTTGTTTATGCACGCGGGAGCGTTGCAGCCGCTGGCTGAAATGGCACCAGTCCGGTTTCACCAGCGGACACGCGTCATCGTGCGGGCAGGGCGCGATGACATGCGCGCCTGCGCGGATCAGCTGCGCGCGCGCGTCGAGGATGCGTTGATAGCCGGCTGGCGTGCCGGGTTCGACGATAACAAGCGTATCATTCGCCTTCGCCCACATCGCCGCGACAAGTCTTTCGCGCGCGCTGTCGGAAAGTTCATTGATGACGTAGCTGGCAATGACGAGATCAGCCGAAGCTGCATCGGCGATCTTAGCGGTGGCGTCGCCGAGCGTGTAGGCGATGCTGCGATCATTCTCGCGCGCCAGCTCCATCGCTAGCGTGCGCAGGGCCGGGTTGGCATCGAGCAGCGCGAACGATGTCAGCGATTCGAACGCCTCAGCACAGGCCCAGGTCGCTGTCCCCGGCCCGGCACCGCAGTCGAGCAGTGAGGCCGGCGCGAAATCGGGGCGGATTTCCTGCAGGGCATTGAGGCTGGCGACGACAGCGGCAAAGGTCGCCGGCATCCGCGCCAGCGCATAGGCGAGGGCGTCACTCTCGGTGCGGATCGTCGTCGATCCCCCGCCGGAGCGATAGGTTTTGGAGATGGTGTCGGAGCGTTGCGCGGCGTCGGTGCGCGAGACGCCTTGAAGGCGCGAAGCGAGCGTTGCGGTGAGATAGGCGGGAAGATCGGGTGAGGTCATCTAAGCCGCGACGCTCCTCTGATCCCTCCCTCAAGCGGCGAAGCCGCGCAGCGGGGAGGGTGGATCGAAGCGAGCGTCCAGCGAGCTTCGAGACGGGTGGGGTGGTTCAGCACGCTCTACGTCACGTGGGGCACCCCCACCCCCGCCTATCGGCGGACCCTCCCCACAAGGGGGAGGGTAAGAAGCTTACGCTACTTCCTGATCGAGGATCTTCACCGCGTTTTCGAGATCCACCGACACCAGCTGCGACACGCCGCGTTCCGCCATGGTCACGCCGTAGAGGCGATGCATGCGGGCCATGGTGATCGGGTTATGCGTGATGGTGATGAAGCGCGTGTCGGTGGTCGCGATCATTTCGTGCAGCAGGCTGCAGAACCGCTCGACGTTATGGTCGTCCAGAGGCGCGTCGACTTCGTCCAGCACGCAGATCGGCGACGGGTTGGTGAGGAACACCGCGAAGATCAGTGCCAGCGCGGTCAGCGCTTGCTCGCCGCCCGACAGCAGCGACAGCGACTGCGGCTTCTTGCCCGGCGGTTTTGCGATGATGTCGAGGCCGGCTTCGAGCGGATCGTCGCTCTCGATCAGCTTCAGCTCCGCTTCGCCGCCGCCGAACAGTTCGACGAACATGCGCTTGAAGTGGGTGTTGACGCTGTCGAACGAGGTCATCAGGCGCTCGCGCGCTTCCTTGTTCAGGCTCTGGATGCCGGTGCGCAGCTTCTTGATGGCTTCGACGAGGTCGTCGCGCTCGGTGGCCAGGCCGTTATGCGTGCCCTCGATCTCGTTGAGCTCTTCCTCGGCGCGCAGGTTGACGGCGCCGAGACGCTCGCGGTCGCGGCGCATCTTCTCCAGCTCTTGCTCCACGTCATGCAGGGCAGGCAGCTTGTCGTCCTGGCGCACTTCGGCCAATGCGGCGACGCCTTCCGGCTCCACTTCCAGCATGTCGCGGATTTCGCGTTCGATGTCTTCGAGGCGACGCTTGCCGCTTTCCATGCGCTCTTCCGAACGCGCACAGGCTTCGCGGGCCTGCGACAGGAACTCGATCGAGGTACGCGCCTCGCGATCGGTGTCGCGCATCATGTTTTCGGCGGCCTGCAGCGCGTTGGCGGCCATCTGGCGGCCCTGCTCGGCGGTCTCGACTTCCGAGATCAGCGCACGGCGCTTCTGCAGGAACAGCGCCGGGGCGTCTTCCAGCTCGGCGCGCTCGCGGGTGAGCTCGGCCTGGCGCGAGGCCACGGTCTCGATCTGCCGGCTCGCCGAAGACTTGCGGCTCTCCCAGTCATTGCGCTCGGCGATGATCGCCTGCACGCGGCGATCGGCGAGTTCGGCCTCGCGGGCGAGTGCCTGCGCTTCGGCGCGGACCTGCGCCGCAGCGCGGCGATGGCCCTCGATCTCGTTGCGGACGTCGGAGAGTTTTGCTTCCGCATCCGCCGTCTCCGGCAGCTCCTCCAGCGCCATATGCGCGGACTCAAGCCCGGCTTCGGCTTCCATGCGGTCGTTCGACAGACGCGACTGCGCTTCGGTCAGCGTGGCGCGGCGGGCGGCGTGGCGGTTGATCTCGCGCTCGGCATTGGCCTGGCGCTCGCGGGCCTGGTCGACTTCGCGGCGGGCATTGCGCAGCGCATCGCGGGACGCGGCTTCCGCCGAGGCCGCCGTCTTCAATGCCTGCTCGGCCGCTTCCAGCGCCTCGCGCTTGGCGATGGCATCGAGCTTTGCGTTTTCGAGATCGGCTTCGATATCGGTCAGGCGGGCGCGCTCGGCGAGGCGCCGGGCGGCACCGGTCGGCGCATGCGAGCCGGCGACAAAGCCGTCCCAGCGCCAGACGTCGCCTTCCAGCGTCACGAGGCGCTGGCCGGTCTTCAGCTGGCCGACAAGCGCCGCGCCCTGCTCCTTCGTGACAATGCCGATCTGCTTCAGGCGGCGCTGCAGCTCCACCGGCGCATTCACATGCGCGGCGAGCGTCTCGACGCCCTCCGGCAAAGCCGGATCATCGGCGTGTTCGCCGGCATTGGTCCAGCGCATCGGCGCCGAGGGATCGACGGGCGCATCGAGATCGTCGCCCAGCACGGCGCCAAAGGCCTTTTCAAAACCCTTGGTGACGGTGACGCCGTCGATGATCGGCGGCCACAGATTCTTGGTCTCGCCGTTCAGGATCTTCGAGATCGTGCGCGCTTCGGTCTCGAGGCGCTGCACCTTCTTGTCGGCTTCCACCAGCGGCGCGCGCGAGGCGTCCAGCGTCTGCCGGGCGGCGATATGAGCGGCCTCGTTCTCGCCGACCGAATATTCCGCCTGCAGCAGGATTTCCTGCGCGGTTTCCATCAGCATCGCGAGTTCGTCGAGATCGCCGAAGCCGGAGGTCTGCGCCGTCAGCGCATCGATCTCGCTTTCGACACGGGCGATTTCTTCCGACAGGCGCGTCAGGCGATCGGCCTGGCTGCGCACATTCGACTGCAGCTGGTTGCGCTTCGCCGTCATGTCGGCATGGGCAGTGGTGAGTTCGGTGAAGGTGCGCTCGGCCGCGGCCAGCACGGCCTCGGCCTCGGAGACGCGCTCATCGACGCCGCCGCGCAGCTCGACGCGCTGCATGATCTCTTCCTTGATCATGGCGTCTTCTTCTTCGAGACGCATCAGCGCGATTTCGGCGTCTTCCGCCTGCTTCATTTCGCGGGCGACGTCGGCCTCGAACTGGTTGAGGCGGCTGTCGAGCTCTTTCGCGCGCTCCTCGGCGCGCTTCTCTTCGCGGTCGAGCAGATCGCGGGCATTGGTCAGGCGCTGCAGGCCGGCGGCCGCAGCCGCTTCCGCTTCGCGCAGCGCGGGCAGTTCGGAGGCGCGGATCGCCTGGATGCGCGCCGATTCGCCCTGGATGCGGGTGGCTTCGGCGAGCTCGACCACGTTGCGGTCATGCGTCGTGGCGGCATCGGCATTGTCCGCATGCGCCTGGATCCAGCGCAGGTGGAACAGCATGGCCTCGGCCTTGCGCACCTTGGCGGCGACTTCGCGGAAGCGCGTGGCCTGGCGGGCCTGCTTCTTCAGGCCTTCCATCTGGCCGGACAGCTGCCCGATCACGTCCTCGACGCGGGTGAGGTTGGTTTCGGCCGCCTTCAGGCGCAGCTCGGCTTCGTGGCGGCGCGCATGCAGGCCGGCGACGCCGGCGGCGTCTTCCAGCACGCGGCGGCGCGATTCCGGCTTGGCCTGAATGATTTCACCGATCTTGCCCTGGTGGACCAGGGCGGGGGAGCGCGCGCCCGTGGCGGCGTCGGCGAACAGGATCTGCACGTCGCGGGCGCGGACATCGCGGCCGTTGATGCGGTAGTTCGAGCCGTTGTCGCGCTCGATGCGGCGGGTGATTTCCAGGATCTCGGCGTCATTGACCATGGCCGGCGCGGTGCGCTCGGCATTGTCGATGGTCATGGTCACTTCGGCATGGTTGCGCGAGGCGCGATTGCCGGAGCCGGCGAAGATCACGGCTTCCATGTCGGTGGCACGCAGCGACTTGTGCGAGGTCTCGCCCATCGCCCAGCGCAGGGCTTCCACCAGGTTCGACTTGCCGCAGCCATTGGGGCCGACGACGCCGGTCAGGCCGGGTTCGATCATGAAATCGGTCGGTTCGACGAACGATTTGAATCCGTTCAGGCGCAGGCGCGTGAGTTTCATGTAGGCGGTACTCTAATTAAGCCGATTGGCCGGCCACCGCGAATCCCCCAGCGCGAACAATAGCATGGATGCAACCATCGCGCCGCCTCGGGACTCACGGGCACGGCTCTCAATTGGGCCCGACAATGGCGAGACGAGGGCAGCCGCACAACGCCGGAACCCGCGTTGTCCCAAGGGTTTTGCAGGGGATAAGGGGCGGGATGGGCAGGAAAAGGGCTTGTTTTGTAGCAAGTGGCAAAGCCTAGGGGCTGACTTGAGCTATCTTTGCCTTGCGGAGCAAATGTTGAGCGAACAAGATCAGTTCTAGCGAAAGTAGAGGGTCGTCGATTCAAATTTAGTAATGGCGCGTCCGTATGAATTTTGCTTTTGACGCTATCAGGCGTTGGCTTTTCCTCTGCCCTCTTCTTCGTTGGTTTAGGTTCGCTCGTTTTCTTGACGCTTGGTGAGCGTTCAGCGGATGGATTTCGGCTAGGCGCTTCGTTCGGAGACCGACTGCCGATCAGTAAGTATGTTGCGGCTTTGTTATTGGCGGTACCCGTACCGAGGCCGTCACGGGAGAACCAAGATACAATCTTCTGGCGGTCACCTTCGCCCGGGGGGGCTAGATCGACTAAATTTTCGGGGTACGTAGTTCGCACGATTTCTTGTGCAGCTTCCCAATACGTTTCATCATTACGCCAACGCTGCGCGACTGGGGTAGCTCTGCCTTCTTCTGTAAGAAGTCCAACGCGCTTGAGTTCGGTCAGATATTGCCTTGCCGCAGCGTCTTGGACATTCAATTGGACGCCGAGATTGCGTTCATCAGACGTCAAATTGGGCGATCGCTGCAGAACGCCTCGTATGCCCCACCAAACAGTGCTGGGAATTTGCGGATAGCTATTCTTTTCGGCCATGGAGTAATCCTGTAGAAAAAGAACTATCTATAGTAGAATAGAACAAAACTGAAACATCCGCAACCTCCACCAATAGCTTGCATATTGGCTGTCCACGGAAATCCCATCAGTAGTCCATTGACGCCAGTGGTCGGCCCACGCGCCGTTGTCTCTAGACGCGAAAATCGGTTTGGCTTCTTTCAACGAGTTGTCTATATGCTTCGTATATGAATCATATGTGGAGCCTTGCATGGGCATCGTGAGCATCGACGACGAGCTGCATGAGCAGCTCCGCAAGGCCACCAAGGTTTCCTGCCGCTCGATCAATGCGCAGGCGGCTTACTGGATCAGGATCGGCATGCTCTGCGAGGCCAATCCGGCGCTGAGCTACACCGAAATCCTCGCGCGGGAGATGAGTGCGGCGGGGGTGGAGACGCCGTCGCTCGCCGCGAGTGCGGCATGACAAAGACGTCGCAGGAGCTGGCACTGATGGCGGAGTCCGGCCGGCTCTTGGCCTCCGTCTTCGCGCTGCTGGACCGCACAAAACTGGTCGGCCGCTCGACGCTCGAGATCAATGACATGGTCGAGCGCTTCATCACCGAGGACCTTGCCGCGCGGCCGGCGAGCAAGGGGCAGTATGGCTTTGAATTCGTGCTGAACGCATCGATCAACGAGGTGGTCTGCCACGGCATTCCCTCCAGCGCAGATGTGCTGAAGGATGGCGACATCGTCAATTTCGACATCACGCTGGAGAAGAACGGCTATATCGCCGATAGCAGCAAGACCTATCTGGTCGGCGAGGTGAACACGGCGGCGAAGCGTCTGGTCGCGGCCACCTATGAGGCCATGTGGCAGGGCATTCGCGCGGTGCGGCCGGGCGCGCGGCTCGGCGATATCGGATTTGCCATCGAGCGCCATGCCAAGCGATCAGGCTATTCGGTGGTGCGCGATTATTGCGGCCACGGCATCGGCCGCGAGATGCATGAAGCGCCGCAGGTGATGCATTTCGGCAAGCCGAATACCGGCCTCGTGCTGCGCGAGGGGATGGTGTTCACCATCGAGCCGATGCTCAATCGCGGCCGCGCAAAAGTGCGCACCGAGGATGACGGCTGGACCGTGGTGACCGACGACGGCTCGCTGTCGGCGCAGTTCGAGCACACGGTGGCGGTGACGGCGAAGGGCGTGAAGGTGCTGACGCTCAGGGCGGATGAGAAGCGCTGATCCTGGTCAGCCCCCATCCCAACTCTGCCCCTCATCCTTCGGATGAGGGCTGAAAGTGATCGAGGTGCCTCACCTCTGCCGCGGGCCAGGATATGCAAGGCGCCCCGTACGCGCGTCTTTCTGCATTTTGCACGGAACACCGCGTTGCCCTTGCGCCGATGTCTTGGCAGGCTGCGTCTGTTCGACGGAATGGAGACTTCGTGGTGGCAAAGACAATGGTGAAGCGTTTAGCGGCGAAAGCGGCCAAGTCACGCAAGGTGGTAAAGACAGCGACAGCCAAACGTCCGGCAGCCAGGGTCAAGGTAGCCAAGGGCAAGGCAGCCTCTTCCAAGGCATCAAAGGTGGCGTCAAGGGCCAAGACATCGTCCGCCAAGACAGCTAAATCCAAGACAGCCAAATCGAACACATCCAAAGCCAGATTATCATTCGTCGCGGCGAAGGCGCGCCTACCAAAGGGACCGGTCTGGCAGTGGACAGCGGTGGAGACGGTTGCGGCGATCGGGTCCGGCGCCGTGTCGGCCTTGGAGGTCACCGAGGCGCAGGTCGCGCACATGCAGGCGGTCAATCCGAAGCTGAATGCGGTGGTGGTCGATCTGTCGGAGCAGGCGCTGGCGGCAGCGCGGGCGGCCGACAAGATGCGCAAGAGCGCGGACCGCGGCGCGTTGCATGGCGTGCCGATCACCATCAAGATCAATATCGACTTCGAAGGGCAGGCCAACAGCAATGGCGTGCCGGCGCTGGCGAACCTCATCGCGCCGTCGGACTCGCCGGTGGTGCGCAATTTCAGGAAGGCCGGCGCCATCGTGCTCGGCCTCACCAACACACCTGAATTCTCCTTCCGCGCCTTCACTGACAATCCGCTCCACGGCCTCACGCAGAATCCGTGGAGCCCGGACATCACCTGCGGCGGCTCGTCGGGTGGCGCGGGGGCGGCGGTGGCGGCAGGCATCGGCACCATCGCCCATGGCAATGACATCGGCGGCTCGCTGCGCTGGCCGGCGCATTGCAACGGCATCGCGACCATCAAGCCGACCCAGGGCCGTATCCCCGCCTTCAACGAAAGCGCCGCGGCGGAACGGCCGCTGATGGCGCATCTGATGTCGGCGCAGGGACCGCTGGCGCGCAGCGTCGCGGATGTGCGGCTTGGTCTCGGCGTGATGAGCCAGCGCGATCCGCGCGATCCCTGGTGGGTGCCGGCGCCGCTGGAAGGGCCGAAGCCGAAAGGCCCGATCAAGGTCGCGCTGGCGAAAATGCCGGATGACATGAAGGTCGATCCATCGGTGACCGCGGCGCTGCGCCAGGCCGCCGACCATCTGGAGCGCGCAGGTTATCGCGTCACCGAGGTCGAGGTGCCTGACATCAGCGGGGTCTGGCAGACCTGGTGCGACATCATCGCCAACGAGACCATGGTGCTGCAGGAAGCCAAGATGCTGGCGGTGACGTCTGACGACTTCCACAAGGCCTGGGCCGGTATCAAGGCCAAGGCCGGCACGCTCGATCTCGCGGCGTGGATGAATGCGACGGCGGCGCGCAGCACGCATATCCGGGCGTGGCAGATGTTCTTCGAGGATTACCCGGTGGTGCTTGCGCCGACCACGGTGCAGCCGACGCCGGGGCCGCGCGCTGATGTGGAAAGCGCCGAGCGCATCCGCGAGATCTTCTGGAACGACCTGCGGTTCATTTCGGCGATCAATGTGCTGGGCCTGCCCGGCGCGGTGGTTCCGGTGGCGCTGCATGACGGCAAGCCGATCGGCGTACAGTTGATCGCCGGGCGCTATCGCGAGGACATGGCGCTGGATGCGGCCGCGGCGATCGAGAAGCGAGCGGGGATGCTGGTGCGGCAGCTGTGGACGCGGGAGGGATAAGCGGCGCCCCGTCAGCTCATGGTTCGAGGGCGCACTAAAATGCGTGCTCCTCACCATGAGGGGCGGCGAGTTAATCTTCCGGAATAAACCTCAACGTCCCCGCCTGCCGCTGCGGCTTCCCCGTGTCGTTCGGATGGTTGATGCCGTCATTCACCGGTATTTCGGTGAAATCGAACGGGCTGACGCCATCGAGACAGGCGACGTTGACGGCATAGGATGCCTGGTCCGATCGCCGCTGGTGATGCGTGTAGACGCCGCAACGCGCGCAGAAGAAATGCTCGGCTACCTTGGTATTGAAGCGATAGCTCGTCAGCGCATCCGCGCCTTGCAGCACGGTGACCCCGCCGGGCGCGGTCATCACCATGACCGCGCCGCGCACGCGGCACATGGAGCAGGTACAACGACGGACGGTGCTGAAGCCATCGCTGAGTACAGCTTCGAAACGCACCGCGCCGCAATGGCACCGTCCGGTGTGAGGCGTTGTGCCGGTCACGTCAGATATCGCGGGCGAGTTCGTCCGGCCGGCGATGCTGCGGCATGCCGAGCACGGCGATGCAGAGGCCCAAAAAGGCCAGGCCAATAAAATCGACGACGAGATTTCCAAACATCACGCACCCCCTGAAATATTCCAGGAGATTGCGGAGATGCCGCTTAAGCACTTCTTAATGCGCGTTACCGGGGCGTTAAGATGGTTAATTCCGGTGCGGGTGTCAGCGCGCGCGTGCTTGCGTGGTGCGCGGCATCGGGATTTCCGCCTTCAGTGCCGTCTCGCCCTGCGCCGTGATGCGATAACGCGCCATGCTGCCGGGGGAAGATTCGATCCAGCCCTTCTGCACCATGTTGGCCAGCGTTTTCTGGCCGGCGGGCAGCAGATGGGTCGCGGGAAGTTCCGCCACGGCGCAGAGCTTCTGCAACGCGGTGCGCTCGATGTAGTGCGGGAGGTGGGGGGCGCGTGCTGGCATGTCGGGGTGATGCAGTTGCGGGGGGCACTAAGGGCACAATGGCGCAGCTACGGGAGCACGGCGCCGGCGGTTTCAATCTGGCACAACGCGGCCGAGTCCGGTCCGTTCCCAAAAAATCCGCTGCTGCCGGGCTGCCGCAAGATTGCCGCAAGAAATCGGGCGTTATGCGCGTGCTGGCGTGTCGTTTCTTGCGGCAGACTTGCGGCCGTTGCGGCGGCACGAAGGCAATCGCCCCATAAAAAATGGCCGGGACTGCGCCCGGCCATGATCATTCTTGCGATGGGACGTCAGTTTCAGCCCTTCAGCAGGGGCGTGATCTTCTTGGAAAATTCCTCAAAGGTCTGCTCGCCGCGCAGCATCTCGCCATTGATGAAGAAGGTCGGGGTCGAATTGACCTTGAGCACTTCATTGGCAAATTTCTGGTCGGCCGCGATCTTGTCGAGCAGCGCCTGATCCTTCAGGCACTCTTCCACCTGCTGCTGGCTGAGGCCGGCCTGCTTGCCGATGCGGGTCAGCGTTTCGGCGGTGTTCTTCATCACCCATTCCTGCTGCTGCTTGAACAGCATGTCGACTACGGCAAAATACTTGCCGCTGTCTTCCTTGGCGATGCAGCGCGCCAGCATCGAACCGGCCGCGGCCTTGATGTCGAGCGGGAATTCGCGGAACACGAAGCGGATCTTGTTGGTGTCGATGAACTCGGCCTTGATCTTCGGGAACACGTTTTCGGTGAAGTTCGCGCAGTGGCCGCAGGTCATCGAGGCGAATTCGACCACGGTCACGGCGGCGTCCTTCGGGCCCAGCGCCATGTCCGGCAGCGACACCGGCTTGGCGACATCGGCGGCAGTCTGCGCGGAAGCCTCCGAGATCAGCCGCAGCGGCGACAGGCCGATGGCTGCGGCGGCGCCGGTCAAAGCGAGGGCGGCGGTGAATTCGCGGCGCGTGATGATCAAGGGACTGCTCCGAAGTGGCGATTTGGCCAGTAAAAGTTCGCTTCGCTAACTTGAAACGCCAAATGTGGCAAGCGGATGCCGGAACTGCAAAGGCCCGAAAAGCGCTCAACTTCGCTTGATAACGGCTCCCAGCCGCGCCAGGGCATCCTTCAAGGCGGCGTCCTCGACCTCCGGCAGCGTTTCGGCAACCCTTGCGACGGCCGTCGGATCGATCGGTTTGATCTTCCGCCGGGCTGTTGCCCGTGACAGGGGGGCCTGGCGCAGCGCCAGCTTGCCGACCGCGTTCCAGCCGAAAAACCGGTTTACCTTTTCCAGGATGATGTCCGACATGTGCTGGATTTCCAGCGCCATCGGGCCTTCCACGCGCAGGATCAGGGTCGCCGGTTCCTGCGGCTGGCCGTCCACCGGCCGCGGCCACTGGATCTTGAGCGGCTCGGAAAAATGCGCCACCTGGGTGCCGGCGATCTCGGCCCAGCGCGTTACCAGCTCGCGCGAGGCAAAGCCCTGCTTGGCATAGGCATCCGCGAACACGCCGCCAAGAAGGGCGGAGAGCGGTTTTGCCGAAATGGGACCGGGCTTGTTCATGAACGAGCGATTTGGGTACATGTCGGCATGAGTCTATCAGCCCCCGCCAGCAGACGAAAGAAATCAGCAGCTTCGGACGCCGCGCCGCTGGATAGCGGGGAAGCCGCCGCGGCGCAGCGGCCGGCGCAGATCCTGGCCTGGTATGACCGGCATCGCCGCCGCCTGCCGTGGCGGGCGCTGCCGGGGGAGACCGTCGATCCCTATCGGGTCTGGCTGTCGGAGATCATGCTGCAGCAGACCACCGTACAGGCGGTGGGACCGTATTTCATGAAATTCCTGGAGCGGTGGCCGACCGTCAGTGATCTCGGTCGTGCGTCGCAGGACGACGTGCTGCGGATGTGGGCCGGGCTGGGTTACTATTCCCGCGCGCGCAATCTGCACGCCTGCGCGGTGACCGTGTTGCGCGACCATGGCGGCGTGTTTCCGGATACAGAGGAGGGCCTGCGGGCGCTGCCGGGCATCGGTCCCTATACGGCCTCGGCAATCGCGGCGATCGCCTTCGAGCGCCAGTGCATGCCGGTAGATGGCAATATCGAGCGCGTCACATCGCGGCTCTACGCCGTCGAGGAAGCGCTGCCGAAATCGAAGCCGACCATCGTGGGACTGGCGGCGACCCTGCTCGGCCCGTCGCGTGCCGGCGATAGCGCGCAGGCGCTGATGGACCTTGGCGCCACCATCTGCACGCCGAAGAAACCGGCCTGTTCGCTCTGCCCGGTCAACGACAATTGCGCGGCCATGGCGCGGGGGGATCAGGAGACCTTTCCGCGCAAGGCGCCGAAGAAGAGCGGAACGCTACGGCGCGGCGCGGCCTTCGTGGTTACGCGAAACGGCGAGTTACTGGTGCGCACCCGCGCGGAAAAGGGCCTGCTTGGCGGCATGACCGAAGTGCCGACATCCGACTGGCTCGCAGGGCATGGTGATGCGGATGCGCTGGGGCAAGCGCCGATGCTGAAGAACGCGACGGCATGGCACCGCAAAGTCGGCGTCGTCAGCCACGTCTTTACGCATTTTCCGCTCGAGCTCGTGGTCTATACGGCGAGCGTTCCCGCGCGCGCCAAGGCGCCGGAAGGCATGCGATGGGTACCGATAGCGACGTTGGATGGCGAAGCGCTGCCCAATGTCATGCGCAAGGTCATTGCGCATGGACTGGATGACTAGGCAGCGCGGATACCGCGCTCCTCGGTGACCGGCATGAGGAAGCAACGGTTGCGGCCGGTGTTCTTGGCGACATAGAGCGCCTGGTCGGCGCGTTCGATCATGTCCTGCACGTCGCGGTCGCTGTCGCCGATCAGCGATACGCCGACAGAAACGGTGGTAGATAGTCGAATGTCGCCTTCGCCGATGATGGCCAGTTCGACGGCGCGGCGGATACGATCGCCCAACGCCTGCGCGGTCTGTTCGTCGGCCTCACGCAGCAGCACAACGAATTCCTCGCCACCAAAGCGCGCGGCGCGGTCGGTGCTCTTGATATTGCCTTGAATGATCTCCGCGATCTTCTTGATGGCGATGTCGCCGACATGGTGACCGTGGGTGTCGTTGATCTTCTTGAAGTGATCGATGTCGATCATCAGCGTCGCGATGCTGCGCTTGTAGCGCACGGCAAATTCCATCGCGTCATTCGCAGCCACGATAAACGAGCGGCGGTTCATCAGGTCGGTGAGGTAATCCGTATCGGCCAGCCGACGCAGCTTGCTGAGGTCGTCCTTGAACTGCAAGGCGTTCTCGGTGGCGCGCAGTTCGGCTTCCTTGGTGCGTTCTTCGGCGAAGCCGATGCGGCGGAGCAGGGATCGCAATGCCTGAGTGAGCTGTACGACCTCCAGCGAGCCGCGCTGGCGCGGCAGCATGGATGGACCGGAGGCGCGACCGATGCGGTCGGCTTCAAGCGTGATGGCATGGATCGGTGCGGAGATGCGCTGGGCGATCAGAAAGGCGAGGGCCATGCCGAAAATGCCAACGGCGGCGCCGATGAAAAGGATGTTCTTTGCTGAGTGAACGGCTGCAGCCAGAGCAACGTCTGCCGGTTGGCTGGCTGTGACGATCCAGTTCAAGCCCTGATACTCGCGATGCCCGTTCCCGACAAAATAGGCGATCAGCTTGTTCTGCTCGCCGACCTTCTCGGCGAAGGTGCCGGCGCGGGTCTGCAGGATGGTGGCCAGGCGCTCGCCGGCAAAGCGTGTGGTGTTCATGCCGTTCCCGACAAGAACGGTGCCGGCCTTCGACGTCACCATCAATGTGGTGTCGGAATCCTGATCGAGCGCTTCCGAGCGGGCGATGATGGTTTGCGCCCACTGCCAGTCGAGATGTGCGCCGAGCACGCCGATCAGGACACCGTCCGCATTGCGGATGGGAAGTGCGATATCGACGAAGCGATGCGGTTCGCCATCGGCGCGCTTGGCGAGAAGCGAGGCCAGCAATGCGGCTTCATGGACGTCGCCGACGATGGGGTCGTTGAGGCCGGTGCGAAACCATGGTCGCTGCGCGACGGACGCGCCTTCGAGCATCCCCTTGGTGGCGGCGACGACCTTGCCATCTGGCTGCGCGAAGCCGATCCAGGCGAAGTCGCTGAACGAGTTCTGCAATTGCTCGAGCGCCTTGCGCAGAGCAGCGTGATCGCCCTGCCACATGCCCTGAAGCAGTTCGAGTTTCGAGAGCAGGTGAACTTCCTGCTGGCGGATCGCCATGTAGCGATCGAGTCGCTCCGCTGTGATCGAGGCAACCGCGGCCAGACGCGCGTTCACGAGTTCGGACGTATTGCGATAGCTGACGAGAGCCGCGCCTGCAGCCAATGCGCCGATCAGCACCACGATCATGGCTGCGAACGCAATTGTGATATGCGCACGCACCGTGAGGAGGTCTTCGGTCGAGCGGATGCGCTCGGCTAGCTTGTTGATCAGGGGACGCATGGACGGGCCTTGGACTAACGATTGTCCGAGTCCTGACATAGGCCAATTGCCAATCCCTAACGGTACCAACCTGCCATAGGATCATCCTGAATCCGGGATGAATCGACAGGGTTGAGCAGGTCTTAACGCCCGGATTCCCTCATCCCGCACTGGACAATTGCGTAACGGACGGGGCCGGCACGATGGGTGGCTTGGCGTTGAGGCCCTCGACCTGGAAGCCTGCGACGCGCTTGTAGTTCGCCGCGATATCCTCGAGCTCCTGCTGCGACAAGACTTCGGTCACCACACCGTAACCATTGGGTGCGCGTTCCTCGACGATCTGCATGACCTGCTCCGGGCCATTCCTGCGATTGAGCATCACAAGGTCGGTGGTCGCGGGACGGCGCTCCGCTTCATAGGCCTCCAGTGCAGCGGGAACCTCGCCTCTTGCGAGAATTTCCCGCGTCAGCACGCGCGCGTCGAGGATCGCCTGTGACGCGCCGTTCGATCCGATTGGATACATCGGATGCGCGGCATCGCCCATCAGCGTGACGCGGCCGAAGGTCCAGCGATCGATGGGATCGCGATCGACCAACGGATATTCATAGGCATGAGGACAATTGCGGATCAGGCCGGGGACGTCGAGCCAGTCGAATGTCCAGTTCTCGAACCAGGGCAGGAATTCCTCGAGCCTGGCCGTGCGGTTGTAGTCTTCGCGGCGCCACTGATAGGTCGGGGGCATGTGCCGTTCGGCGATCCAGTTGACGTCGTAGTGGCCGTCGGTGTCCGGGGTATTCGAGATCGGGTAGCAGACGAATTTCAGAATCTCGTGGCCGGCCATGATCATGGTGCGGCCAGTAAGGAACGGTTTGCTCCTGGTCACGCCGCGCCAGAGGATGCGGCCGTTCCAGATCGGCGCGCCCTCGCTCGGATAGAGCTTCTGGCGAATGGCAGAATGGATGCCGTCGGCTGCGATCAGCAGCGTGCCTTCATGATGGCCCACCGGCTTGCCGGTGGCGCGGTCGATGAAATCGGCCCGGATGCCACTGTCGGTGTCGGCCCAACCAGTGATGTGGTGGCTTGTCAGCACATTGTCGGCGCCCAGGCGCTCGATGGCGGTGTCCAGCAGGATCTGCTGCAGGGTGCCGCGATGTATCGAAAATTGCGGCCATTTGTAACCGGCCTCGACGCCGCGCGGCTCGCTCCAGATCGGTTTGCCGTTCTTCGAGAAATAGGCCAGTTCGCGGGTCCGTACCCCGGCTGCATCGAGCTTGTCGTGCAGGCCGAGCTCCATCAGTTCGCGGACGGCATGGGGGAGCACATTGATGCCGACACCAAGCGGCTTGAGCGCCGGCACGCTTTCGAACACGCGGCATGGAATGCCGATCTGATGCAGGCTGAGCGCAAGTGTCAGGCCGCCGATGCCGCCGCCGGCGATAAGAACGGTCATGGTTTTCCCTCCCCTGATTTTCAGGGAGGTCATGACATGGGATGGGCGAGGGGAGCAACCGAATTGCCTCGCGGCAATTTCGTTCCGCGGCGAGGCTTGCTTGGCGCTGCCATGGTGCACGAAGCCTTAACGCAAAATTCAGCTGCGTTCCCCTAATACCTTTGCACATTAACGATGGTAAAATGGATCAGGGCCAATGTCCCAACAGATCAGGCCGACCGGCCGCGAAACATTCTTCCCGGCGTCCGAGCTCATAGTGTCAAAGACCGACCTCAAGGGCCGGATGACCTATGTGAACCGCCTGTTCTGCACGATGGCTTGCTACGATGAGGCTGCCCTGATCGGGCAGCCGCACAGTCTGATCCGCCATCCCGATATGCCGCGCAGCGTGTTCAAGCTGCTGTGGGACACGATCGAGGCGAAGCGCGAGATCTTCGCTTTCGTGAAGAACATGGCGGCCACCGGGGATCATTACTGGGTGTTTGCGCATGTGACGCCGTCCTACGATTTGCAGGGCAAGCTCACCGGCTATCACTCCAATCGCCGCATGCCGGCACCGGATCTGATCAAGACCACGATCGCGCCGCTCTATGCCGAAGTGCTGGCCATCGAGAAGCGGCACGTCAACGGCAAGGAGTCCCTTGCTGCCGGCTACAAGGCTCTCACCGATTTCGTTGCATCCCAGAAAGTCAGCTATGACGAACTTATGTTTTCTGTCACGCGCGCAGCTTAGCACGCTGCTCGTCATCGCCGGCCTGGCGCTCGGGCTGGTGCTGCAATTTGCTGGCTTCTCCACTGCTGCGATGATGTCGCAGGGAATTGCGCTCGCCGCAGCCGCGCTGGCGCTGGTGCTGATGGGCAAGACCGCGAAATTGATCGAGAAGGCGCGCGTTGCCTGCGAGCGTATCGCGCAGGGCGACTTTGAAGCGCGCATCCTCGGCATTCCCGTACAGGGCATTACCGGTGAGTTGCTGCACAGCATCAACGACATGATCGACGGCTGCGATGCCTTCGTGCGCGAATCCACCGCTGCGATGGCTGCGCTCAACGACAACAAATATTATCGCCGGATCCTGCCGGGCGGACTGCATGGCGGTCTGCTGCAGGGCGCCAGTGCGATGAACGCGGCAACCGACAAGATCGCCGACCGCATCGTGCAATTCGAGAAGCAGACCGCGGAGCTGGAAACGGCGGTAGGCGGTATTGTTTCGGCACTCGATAGCGGCGCTGCAGAAATGAACGGCACCGCGGGCAACTTGCGCAGCGGTGCGTCCTCGACGCTGTCGCGCGTCACCTCGGTGGCTGCTGCCTCCGAACAGGCGGCGGCGAACATGCAGTCGGTGGCGTCCGCCACCGCGCGGCTGTCGTCGAGCGCGAGCGAGGTCGGCGCGGATGTCAATCGTTCGGCGGCCATTGCCGGCCGTGCGGTGGAGCGTGTCGCCGATGCCGCGGGCAATGTGGATGTGCTGCGTCATGTGGCGGCGCGTATCAGCGAGGTCGTGACCTCGATCAACGCCATCGCCAGCCAGACCAATCTGCTGGCACTGAATGCGACCATCGAGGCCGCGCGTGCCGGCGATGCCGGGCGTGGCTTCGCGGTGGTGGCACATGAGGTGAAGGCGCTGGCGACGCAGACGGCGAACTTCACCGCCGAGATCGAAAAGGAAATCGGCCAGGTGCAGTCGGCCACCGACAAGGTGTCGGCCTCGATCAGCGAGATCGGGACCGTGATCGCCGAGGTCAACGAGATCACCGGCAAGGTCGCCGGCGCCTCGGAAGCACAGTCGTCGGCTACGGCGGACATCGCGCGCAATATCGACGAAGCCTTTGCGGTGGTCCGAGAAATCTCGACCAACATCCAGTCGCTGGCGACGACCGCCAAGGACACCGAGCAACTCGCGACCTCGACCATGGTGGCTTCGGACGACCTGTCGTCGCAGTCGGGGCTCCTGACGCGGAAAATTCGCGGCTATCTCAGCGAGGCGCGTGAGAGCCTGGTGCATCAGGCCGCGGTGGCCTGACGGACTGTGGACCGTAGGGCGGATTAGGCGAAGCCGTAATCCGCCGCGGAGCTTCGACCATAAACCCGGCCGGCGGATTACGCTTCGCTAATCCGCCCTACGATCGGCGCTTACGCCTTGATGTCGGTGAAGAAGCCGCTGGTGCTCTCGCCCTTGCCGGCTTTCTGCTCCAGCGTCTCCTTGATCTTGTCGGCGATCTTCTGCTCGACATCCTTGCGCTGCTCGGGTGTCATGTTCTTCATCTCTTCCTCGGTCACGCCGATGCTTTGCAGCAATGCATCGCGGATTTTCTCCGCGGGTGACTTCTTGGCGTAATCGAGAAATTTCTCTTCAGCCGTCTGTTCGACCTGTTTCGTCGCTGCGAGCGCGGACGAGGTCTTGTTGGCCTGCAACTTGTTCGGCAGGGCGAAGGACTGCATGCTGTCGATGATCGAGCCGGACATCCGAATTCCTCTGCGCGTGATCGGTGTGAATCACAACGCAAGATCTGCGCCATCGAAAATGCTCAGGAATATGAAGGAGATGCGCTGACGCGGCGACGGCGCGAAGAGGCTGCTCGGCAAGCTTTGCCGGCAAGATCGGCCGCTCCCTGTCATTGGTGCGGATGGCGAGTGAGCAAATGAAAAAGCCGGGCGCTGTAGCCCGGCTTTGTCGTCAGATCGATGTGCGAGAATCCTAGCCCGCGCCCATCTCGCTGCGGATTTCCGCGCGGAGTTCGTCGATCAGGCGGAGGCCTTTCTTCGTCTCCACATGCCAGAAGGTCCAGCCGTTGCAGGCTGCCGCACCTTGCGCCATGGCGCCCATGCGATGGATCGAGCCGACTTTGTCGCCGAACATGATGGCACCATCGGCGCGAACCAGGGCGCCGTGGCGCTTCTTGGCATCGACGAGCTTGGTGCCGGGCGAGATCAGGCCGCGTTCGACCAGTTCGGCAAAGGCGACGCGCGGGGCGCTGCGGGCGGTCATGAACGGTGCGAGCGTGGCGTCCGGCAGGGGTTCGATGGCGGCAATGCGCGCTTCTGCAGCCTTGGCGTATTCGCGGTCGCGTTCGAAGCCGATATAGGAGCGGCCGAGGCGCTTGGCGACGGCGCCGGTGGTGCCGGTGCCGTTGAACGGATCGATCACCAGATCGCCGGGCTTCGACGATGACAGGAGCACGCGGGCGAGCAGGCCTTCCGGCTTCTGCGTCGGATGCACCTTCTTGCCGTCGTCGCCCTTCAGGCGTTCGTCGCCGGTGCAGAGCGGGATCAGCCAGTCCGAACGTGCCTGCACGTCGTCATTGGCAGCCTTCAGCGCTTCGTAATTGAAGGTGTAACCCTTCGCCTTCTCGTCACGCGCGGCCCAGATCATGGTCTCATGCGCATTGGTGAAGCGACGGCCACGGAAATTCGGCATCGGGTTGGACTTGCGCCACACGATATCGTTGAGAACCCAGAAGCCGAGGTCCTGCATGATCGCGCCGACGCGGAAAATGTTGTGATAGGAGCCGATCACCCAAAGCGTGGCCGACGGCTTCATGGCGCGGCGCGCGGCAAGCAGCCAGGCGCGCGTGAAATCGTCATAGGCTGCGAATGACGAGAACTTGTCCCAGTCATCGGTGACGGCATCCACATGGGAATCATCGGGGCGCTTCAAGTCGCCCTTCAGTTGCAGGTTGTAGGGAGGATCTGCAAACACCAGATCGACCGAACCTGCCGGCAGTTTTGACATCTCGGCGACGCAATCGCCGACGACGATGCGATGCTGGAGACCGTACTCAAGTTGTGTGCGGGACGCCTTCAAAGACGCCCCGCTACGCGAACCAACCATGACTCACTTACTCTGACTCAGGCGACGCTGTCGGCGACGCGGGACTAAACAACCGACTGACCGGTATAGTGAACGGGCAAAGTAAAAATCGACTTAACTGGTAATGGAATCGCGCTAGGCAAGTTTTGCCGGGCAGGCTAATGCTTATGCTTAACGCGATGGAAATATTGCGCTGTTTCCGCGTTATGCTGCGCCGGTTATTCGCAATTGGTTCAAACGCTGCGAATTGAAATGAAGGAATTGCCCGATGCGTTACGATGACTTCCGTCGCAGCGACAATATCGACGACCGTCGCGACGATGATGGCGGTGGTTATGGCGGCGGTGGCGGTGGTTTCGGCATTCCCGGCGGTGGCGGCGGTCTCGGCATCGGCACCGTGCTGGTGCTCGGCCTCGTCGGCTGGGCACTGGGAATCGATCCGCGCCTGCTCATATCAGGCGCGGAGATTTTCACCGGCGGCGGGCAGGCCCCGACCTATCAGACCGATCGCCGCTCATCGCCACCGAAGTCTGGCGCGCCGAGCGACGAGGTGGGCAGCATGATCTCCGGCATCCTCGGCGAGATCGACGATCGCTGGAGCGAGATTTTCCGCGAGAGCGGCCAGAAATATGTCGGCCCGCAGATCGTGTTGTTTCGCAACGCCACCAATGGCGGGCGTTGCGGTCGCGCGCAGTCGGCCATGGGGCCGTTCTATTGCCCGCCGGACAGGAAGATCTATCTCGACACCAGCTTCTTCCGTCAGGTCGAGACCAAGTTTCGCGGCTGCTCCGGCAATGCGTGCAAGTTCACCACGGCCTATATCATCGCGCATGAAGCCGGCCATCACGTGCAGAACCTGCTCGGCATCATTCCGAAGGTGTCGCAGGCGCAGGAGCGCGCCGGCAGCAAGGCCGAAGCGAATAACCTGCAGGTGCGCGTCGAATTGCAGGCGGACTGCCTGTCCGGCGTCTGGGTCAATCGCGAGGAGAAAAAGCGCCCAGGCTTCCTCGAAGCCGGCGACATCGACGCGGCGCTGCAGACCGCGACGGCGATCGGCGACGACACCCTGCAGCGCCAGGCGCAGGGCCGCGTGGTGCCGGACTCCTTCACCCATGGCTCGGCCGCGCAGCGCAAGCGCTGGTTCATGGTCGGCTATCAGCAGGGTACCATCCAGGCCTGCAACACTTTCGGGACGGATCGGCTGTAGGCCAGCCTGATCCAATCCAGGTCAATGCGCGATTCAAAGATCCAGTGTTTCTCGCATGGACGATATGAAAGCGGAGCCACCTTCGATGTCCATCGACGAAACCAAAACTTTTGTGCCGCTCAACATCGCGGTGCTCACGATTTCCGACACGCGTTCGCTTGCCGACGACAAGTCCGGCACGACGCTGGCGGATCGTTTGACCACGGCCGGCCATGCGCTGGCGAAGCGCGAGATCGTCACCGATGACGTCGAAGCCATCCGCGCGGTGGTGAGATCATGGATTGCCGATCCGGGCGTCGATGCGATCATCACGACGGGCGGTACGGGATTCACCGGCCGCGACGTGACGCCGGAGGCGATCGAGCCGTTGTTCGAAAAGCGTATGGATGGATTTTCCATCGCCTTCCACATGCTGAGCCACGCCAAGATCGGCGCTTCGACGATCCAGAGCCGTGCCACGGCCGGTACGGCAGGCGCGACGTTCATCTTCTGCCTGCCGGGTTCGCCCGGTGCCTGCCGCGATGGCTGGGACGGCATTTTGAATGCGCAGCTCGATTATCGTACGCGGCCATGCAATTTCGTCGAGATCATGCCGCGGCTGGATGAGCATCTGCGGCGGCCAAAAGCGAAGGGCGCGTCGGCCTAAAGATTACCCGGTGCTTGTCATCCCCGCGAAAGCGGGGATCCAGTAGACACAAGCATCTTGGGTCGAACTCAGGCGTCGGCGTTTACTGGATCGCCCGGTCCTAGCGCGCAATTGCGCGTACGACCGGGCGACGACAATTGAGTTCCTTGATCACAGAACGAGCTCCCACGTTTCGCCCACCAGGTTTTGCCCAAAGCTGCGATGCGGTTCGCTGGCGACGCGTTTGAAGCCGGCGCGCTCATAGATGTTTCGTGCGGCCAGCAGATTGCTCTGCGTCCATAGCGTGATCTTCCGATAGCCGCATTGCCGCGCAAAGCCGATGGCTTCATTCACCAGGCGATGTCCGAGGCCTTGGCCGCGACCGGCTGGATCGATCAGCAGCAGGCGGATCTTCGCCACATCGTCCGATCCCTTCACAAGGAAGATCGACCCGACCTGCTGACCATCGATATCGGCGATCCAGCAACGTTCACGCGAGGGATCGAAACCCGCGAGATATTTGGCGACGATGTCAGCCACCAGACCTTCGAACGAGGCATCGAACCCGTATTCCGACGCGTAAAGCGCGCCGTGACTCTGCACCACCCAGCCCATGTCGCCGGGACGCGGGCTGCGCAGGGTAGCAGTCGCGGCCGGCGCCCCGTTGTTTCCGAGCAGCTTCTCGATGGTCGTCATGGCCTGGACGAGGCGCGGCGCATCGGGCCCGAGCCGGTCCAGCATGGTTTCCACCTGATCATGCGATCCGCGATTGAGGCGGCCGAAGGCGAGGCGGCCTTTGGCGGTCAGGCTCAGTTGATGAAGACGGCGATCCCTCGCCGAAGTTTTTCGCGTAATCAGGCTCTTGTCCGTGAAGCCTTTGAGAATGCGGCTGAGATAGCCGGCGTCGAGGCCGAGTGTGTCGCCGATCTCGCGGGCCGACAGCGCTTCCTTGTGGGCGAGTTCATACAGCACCCGCGCTTCGGTGAGAGAATAGGGGCTCTCCAGCAATTGCTGGTCCAGCACGCCGAGATGCCGCGTATAGGAGCGGTTGAAGGCGCGGACGGCAGCGATGTGCTCGGTTGATTGCGGCATAGTTGCCAATGTCAATCAAATGGTTGCTTTTGGCAAGTATCATGGCAATGAATTTTTGTTCGTCATTGCGAGCGAAGCGAAGCAATCCAGCCTCGCGCGAAGGAAGGCTGGATTGCTTCGTTGCTGCGCTCCTCGCAATGACGGAGAAAAAAGCTACGCCACCATCATGATCCGGCTGCGCAGTATGGTGCGCGCCGACCGGCCGAGCTGGCG
>Ga0102592_1001088_pt1 | contig 34017 bp, 29 predicted proteins | sample AraplaCol_mMF_r2_FD_76861 | JGI IMG/M metagenome (GOLD analysis project Ga0102592, IMG submission 76861) | Arabidopsis root microbial communities from North Carolina, USA - plate scrape MF_Col_mMF_r2 (SPADES assembly) (version 2) | ecosystem: Host-associated > Plants > Roots > Endosphere...
TGTAAACAAACATATCTGCTACTGTTATGACAAGACTGAAACTTACCTGTACAGCCCTTCGCAGCATCGGGTACCCCGAAGGGCCTGTCATAAGCCTGGCCATTAGCGCTATGGAACAGCAATTCAAACACCATACCGAGGAAGCCGCTCTCCACATTCTTAAGCAGGTACTCATCGATCCTGTATCATATCTCTCTGACAATGCCCTTCGAAAAGTAGCAGGGCGCCTGATGGAAACTCCGGAGGATAAGGATACTCCACTTAAAGAGATCCCTGTGCCTTATGAAATATATGGCGCAGGCTTTATTGAAACAGGCGCCATCCAGCAAATGAACAATGCTGTGCGCTTGCCTATCGCCGTAGCCGGTGCGCTGATGCCGGATGCACATCAGGGTTATGGACTTCCTATCGGCGGTGTGCTGGCCGCCAGCAATGCCGTGATACCTTATGGCGTAGGGCTGGACATAGGCTGTCGCATGTGTCTCAGTATACTTGACCTACCGTTTAGCTATCTTGAAAAACGGGCTGCGCGCTTTGAGCAGGCGCTCATGAAATACACCAGGTTTGGCTGTAGCAGCGCATGGGAAGCGCCAGCAGAAGATGCGGTGCTGGAACATCCGCTTTTCCGTGAGCTGGACTTGTTGCGGCGCTTACATAATACGGCCGCTCTCCAGATGGGTACTTCCGGCGACGGTAATCACTTTGTTGACTGGGGTATTGTACAGATCAGCGGCACCAATGACTATAACCTTCCACCCGGTTCCTATATCGGGTTATTATCCCATTCCGGGTCCCGCAACCTGGGCGCACAAATAGCCACTTACTATACCCGTCTTGCCCGCGAGCTACGTCCTTTACCTGCGGCCGCGCAGCACCTTGCCTGGCTGGATCTGGACACTGAAGCCGGACAGGAATACTGGGAGGCTATGAACCTGGCGGGCAGCTATGCCAGCGCCAGTCATCATCTTATACACGGCCGTCTTATTAAGGCAATGGGCGCCCAGTTACTCGCAAGAATAGAAACGCCGCACAACTTTGCATGGAAAGAGATCCACAACGGACAGGAGCTGATCGTGCACCGCAAAGGCGCCACACCTGCAGGCAAAGGGGTGATGGGCATTATTCCCGGCTCTATGACGGATCCCGGCTATATTGTGCGGGGCAGGGGAGAAGCGCGCTCTTTGCAGTCCGCAGCGCATGGGGCGGGGCGCCGGATGTCCCGCGCAAAGGCTGCAGCCACCATTTCTGATGAGGAGCTGAACAGGCAACTGGAAGAGCAGGCCGTAACGCTGATTGGCGGTGGGCCGGATCAGGCGCCACGAGCGTATAAGAACATTAATGAGGTCATGGCGGCGCAGAGCAGCCTGGTGGATGTAATAGGCAGTTTCCGTCCGAAGATCGTGCGGATGGCGGAGGAATAAAAAAGGAGTGTTAAAAGTCTACAAATACTGTAGGGTAATTGAAATAAATACCTTATTATTGTAGCCGTTTACCACCACCTTTTTTTGATTGCTCAGTTCCTATGCATTTAAATCACATGGCCTGGGCCATTCCGCTGTTCCTGTTGTTTATAGGAATAGAATATTGGGTGGCGCGTAAAAAAGGATGGAAGTATTTTACTTTCAGTAATTCCATCACCAATCTGAATGTCGGCATCGCCGAACGTCTGCTGGACACTTTTACAGTAGGCATCTTTTACTTTGTTTATGATTATCTGCACCGGCATTTCGGGCTCTTTAACATACGTTCCAGTGTACTGTTATGGATAGCGTTGCTGATCTGTACGGATTTTATCTGGTACTGGTATCATCGCCTGGCCCACGAGGTGAATATTTTGTGGGGCGCCCATGTGGTGCATCACCAGAGCGAGGATTTTAATTACACCGTATCGGCCCGTATTACCGTGTTTCAGGCTTTTGCCAGGATGATGTTCTGGTCTGTATTGCCGGTGATAGGCTTTCCTCCGGCCATGATCATCAGTGTGCAGCTGGTGCACGGCCTGTATCCTTTCTTTATCCATACGAGGACTATTGGTAAGCTTGGCATACTGGAATATATACTGGTTACGCCTTCGCACCATCGCGTGCACCATGCCAGCAACGAAAAATATCTTGACAAGAACTATGGTGATGTGCTGATCATCTGGGATAAGCTCTTTGGCACCTTTGTGCCCGAGGAAGAAGAACCGGAGTATGGCCTTACCAAGCCGCTTAACAGCCATAGCTTTTTATGGCAGCATTTTCATTTTCTGCTGGAGATCGGATATGCGTTCCGCCGGGCAAGCGGATGGAGGCAAAAGTGGAATGTGGTATTTGGCAAGCCGGATCATATAGACCCGGGCATCAGGCCCGTGCTGGAGGAGCGGTTTCTTTTCCATGATAACACCGCGACTGCTACCCGTCGCCTGCATCATTATGTGCTGTGGCAGACGGCGGTCATTATTGCGGTGCTGTTCTTTTTTCTATTGCTGGAGAAACAGACGCCTGTGTTCATACAGGTATGTGTAACGGTATTGATATTGCTTACACTCGTTAACAGCGGCGCTATACTGGAACAGCGAAGATGGGTGTTTTACCTGGAGTATGCCCGTTTGCTGGCGGTCTTTATCGCCGTGTACTATTGCTGGCCGTACCCCGCCCTGTTGTGGACGGCTGCTTTGGTACAGCCGCTGATCCTCTATTTTAAAGCCGCTATTGAACAACGTTATCTGCGCCTGCTATACGGGGCGCCCGCTTAAAATACTATGCAGGTTACGTGGCGGAGAGGAGGAGGGTTACACCCGAATGTATATTTTACGCTTATCCATCCACCAGCCCAGTAGCCAGAAAAGGCATACATGGAACAAGGCAAACAATAATGAGCCGGGATAATTGCCCCCGATGGGCCGGAATATATGTTCATACAGCCATCCGTAGAGATTTTGATTCGGACCGGTACGTACCAGGAGATATAGCTTTACCAGCACCCCGGACATTACGTAGATGAACAGCGGGTTTTTGCCAAATACCTCAAAAAAGCCGGCAGCCCGTTTCCAGCCCCTGAATTCTATTGCATACATCAATACTGACAACAGCAGCAGGGCAATGCCTACGGTATACAGCACGTAGGAGCTGGTCCAGATCTTCTTATTGATGGGAAACACCATATCCCAGCACAGGGCAGCGAATACCAGAAGGCAGCCGCTCACCAGGAGCCCGCAGAGCATGGGGTAGTCTTTTCCTTTTTGCTGAATATAGGAGCCGGCGATGTAGCCAAAGATCACATTGCATACTGCCGGGAGGGTGCTCAGGATCCCTTCCGGGTCAAAGGGCACTCCTTCTCCTTTGTACATATGCTGTTCTCCCAGCAGCCATTTGTCCAGCCGGAGGCCTGCGTATCCTTCCAGGCTGTAGGGATCTCCCTGGCCAAAGGCAAGTACCAGCCACCAGTATACCAGCAGCAGGCATCCGGCAATGAAAAAGGCCCTGCGTTCGCCCGTAAAGTGGATGATAATGGCGGCTATCCCATAACAGAGGGCTATACGGGGTAGTACGCCCAGGATGCGTAATTGAGATAAGGGCTTGAATATCAGCTGTTCGTTCTGCCATCTGAAGAAAGGGAACCAGTTCAGGAGCAGGCCGATCAGAAAGATCAGTAGTGTGCGTTTCAATATTTTCCGCAGGGCAACGTTATGACCCTGTCCTTCGTATTTCTTCAGGGCAAAACTCATGGCATTGCCCACGGCAAAGAGGAAGAACGGAAATACCAGGTCGGTAGGCGTACAGCCGTGCCAGTGCGCATGTTCCAGCGGTGTATATACGTAGGACCAGCTGCCCGGGTTATTGACGAGGATCATCCCGGCCACGGTAAGGCCGCGGAATACGTCCAGCGATAGGAAACGTTGTGTCGGTTGGCTCATTAAATTAATAGGAAATTAATAGGAGGTGATCTGTCTTTTCAGCATTTTCCGTGCAAAATGTATACGGCTTTTGATGGTTCCCATAGGCTCATGCAGCATATCGGCTATTTCGTAATATTTAAAACCTTCATAATACAACAGAAAAGGACGTTTGAACAGGATAGGAAGACGGTAAATGGCGTATTGTATATCTTTTATCCGCAGGCTGCTTTCCGCTTCATTGTTGACATAGGAATGCTGTAGCAGGGCGAGATCCCTGGCCACATGATCCTGGAAAAGCTGTTGTTTGGCCTTGCGGCGGTAGTGATTAATGAAAAGATTCCGCATGATGGTGAAGAGCCAGGCACGGATATTGGTACCCTCCATATATTTTTCCTGGTGCACAAGGGCGCGGTACATGGTTTCCTGGTAGAGGTCTCGTGCGGTTTCCGAATCTCTGGTAAGCACTATTGCAAATGGCTTCAGGAAGTCAGACTGATGCAGCAACAGGTCAGCAAATTCGGGGGAAGACATCTTTGACTGATTTTACTTATAGCTAATTTAAACAAAAATTGTAAGAAATCCTAAAATAGCCTGCTGATATATAATGGGAAACTATTATTTTGCTGATTTTCATTCTGCTAATGCAAATATGTTATTTTTAATAGATTTGCACCTGATTTGCCCATGCCCCGCAGGGTGAAATAAGTTGATGGAGGTTTTGTTAATTAATCGAGAAAGTCATTTTTGAATTCATGCTCAGGAGAATATTACTGTTACAGCTGTGTTTAATGGTTGGGTTCCTAGGAGTTATTCATGCTCAGGTGCCAACGATGTCCAGGGATCAATTGAAGCAGATAAAGGTGGATCAACTGTCTGATGACCAGATACGCCAGTTGGTGAGCGAGATGAAGAAGAATAATGTGACTATGGACCAGATAGATGAGTATGCGGCACAGAATGGGATAGCGGATACAGAGGTGACAAAGCTGAAGATGCGTATACAGTCGATGGGCCTGGATAAGGAATTGCAAGACAATGCGGGGAAGGACACGAGCACTGAAACCATTAACGAATCATCCCGCCAGGTAAACGATACTACCGACTACTGGGACCAGAAGCTTCGCCGCCTTAAAAGTAAGGAGGACTACGACCGGGAGCTTCGCCGCAGAAAGATCTTTGGTACGGAGCTGTTCAGTAATAAGAATCTCACTTTTGAGCCTAACCTGCGCATGCCCACCCCCCCTAACTACCGTATAGCAACAAACGACGAACTGCTTATAGACGTATACGGTTATTCTGAGGTTCAACACCAGCTGAAAGTAACTCCCGACGGATATATCCGCATACCCTTCCTGGGGCCTGTGTACGTGAACGGCCTTACTATGGAAGAGGCGCGTATCAGGATCACCAAGCAGCTTGCCACCATTTATGGGGGAATTAAAACGGGGAATACGTTTGTACAGGTGTCATTGGGCAACATACGCAGCATACGGGTGCTGCTGATCGGTGAAATTGAGCGTCCCGGCACCTATAGCCTCCCAAGCCTGGCCACGGTGGCTAATGCATTATATGTATCGGGGGGGCCGGGAGAAAACGGCTCCTTCCGTAATATCCAGGTAATTCGTAACGGGCAGACGGCAGCTACATTTGACCTTTATGACTTTATTGCACGGGGCGACCTTACCAATAACATTGTTCTTCAGGATCAGGATATTATAAAGGTAAATCCTTATAAAACACGGGTTGAGCTCATTGGTGAAGTGAAACGTCCTGCGATCTTTGAAGCGAAGGAAAATGAAAGCCTGCAGCAGATATTGGACTACGCTGGCGGATATACTGATAAGGCTTACCAGGAGATCATTCGTGCCAACCGGACCAACAACCGCCAGCGGGAGGTTGTCGATGTTGCGGCCGCGCAGATCGCTACTTTCAAGCTAAAATCAGGTGATCAGTTTTTCATAGACTCTATATTGACCCGCTTTACCAACCGGGTAACGGTTTCCGGAGCAGTATTCCATCCCGGAGCGTATGCCCTGGAAGAAGGAATGACGGTGGGAGACCTGATCCGTAAAGCGGATGGGGTAAAGGAAGAGGCGGCGCTTAGCCGTGGCGTCATCCGCCGTCTGGAAGCTGACTATACTCCATCCATGATCAGTTTTAATGTGGCAGATGCTGTAAACGGCCGCCAAAAACTGGTTTTGCAGCGGGAAGACAGTGTTGTGATATATTCCAAAATGGGCTTGCGCGAATTGTACCAGGTGAAGATCAATGGAGAAATTAATCAGCCTGGCCAGTACGCATATGCTGACAGCATGCAGCTGGAAGATCTGATACTGATAGCTGGTGGCTTGAAAGACGCAGCTTCTTTGAAACATGTGGAGATATCCCGGCGCATTCGCTCGGGCGCAGATTCTTCAGACACCCGCCTGGCTATTATAGAACAGTTTGATATTAATGCAGATCTGAGCAATAATCCGGCGGCTGCGGCATTCGGTCTGCAGCCTTTTGATGAGGTAACGGTACGCAAGGCGCCGTCTTATATGCAGCAGGCCAACATGCAAATAGGAGGCGAGGTATTATATCCTGGTCAATATGCCATTAATTCAAAACAGGAGCGTATTTCTGATGTGGTACACCGGGCAGGCGGCCTGCGGCCCGAAGCATATCCGGAGGGCGCAGTGCTGTTGAGGAAGACTTTCGTAAATGAGTCAGACAGCGCTTACCTTACCAACAAGCTGGAGGTATTCTATAATAAAATGCAGGACAGCTCAGATATTATACGGCTCAAGGGCGCTATGGAGCGTAAAGAGCAGTTACTGGGCATCAACCTGGACCTGGTACTAAAGAACCCCGGATCAAAATATGACCTGCTGCTGGAAGAGGGAGATATTCTCAAGATCCCCAAGAAGCTGCAGACTGTTCAGGTGTTTGGGGAAATATACTTTCCTAAGAAAGTACGTTTTGACAGGAACATCAGTTTCAGGGATTATATCCGCGGGGCCGGGGGCTTTACTTCACAGGCCTTGAAAAGGCGCAGTTATATTGTATATGCAAACGGTGAGGTGAAAAATACCCGCAAGGTACTGTTCTTTAACAGTTACCCTAAGGTAAAGCCCGGGGCTGAAATATATGTACCTACCAAACGTGAGCGTAAAGGGCTGAGCGGAGGAGAAGCTATTGGTATGGCCAGCGGCCTGGCTTCAGTAGCATTGATTATTGTAACTTTATTAGATAAGATTAAGTAACAGTGCTATGGTGCCCATGCCGCATAAAATTGCAGTTATTGGTTTGGGGTACGTGGGCCTGCCCCTCGCTGTGGAGTTCGCTAAGCAATATGATGTTGTAGGTTTTGATATCGATGAAGCGCGTGTTCGGGAACTCAAGGCAGGACTTGATCATACTCAGGAAGTTGATATTGAAGTGCTCAATGCGGTTGTTGGCAGACGACAGGAGTCTGAGCGCACAGGGCTTTTATTTTCCAGTGATCCGGCTTCGCTGTTGGATCGTACAGTTTATATAGTTACAGTTCCAACTCCGCTTGACCGTTTTAAGGCTCCTGATCTGCGGCCATTACTGCGGGCTTCAGCAATGTTAGGCGGTGTATTAAAGAGAGGAGACCTGGTGATCTATGAATCCACAGTATACCCGGGCTGTACCGAAGAGGACTGTGTGCCGGTGTTGGAAAGGGAGTCCGGGCTAAGGTTTAACATCGATTTTTTCTGCGGCTATTCCCCCGAGCGGATCAATCCTGGTGACAAGGTGAATACGCTTACAAAGATCAAAAAAGTGACTTCCGGTTCAACTCCTGAAGTTGCAACGATTGTGCACGAATTGTATAGCAGTATTATTACAGCCGGTACGCATAAAGCGCCCAGTATAAAGGTTGCGGAAGCATCCAAAGCGATAGAAAATGCCCAGCGGGATGTAAATATCAGCTTTGTAAATGAGCTGGCCCTGATATTTGACCGGATGGGGATCGATACAATGGATGTGATTGAAGCGGCTGCAACCAAGTGGAATTTTCTGAAATTTAAGCCGGGATTGGTAGGCGGGCATTGTATCGGCGTAGATCCTTATTACCTGGTTCATAAGGCGGAAGCCCTCGGGTATCATCCGCAGGTAATACTTTCCGGCAGGCGGGTAAATGATGATATGGGGATGTTTGTAGCCAACAAGGTTATCAAACTGATGATCAGGAAAGGACATAAGATAGAGGGGGCCAGGGCCTTGATATTAGGGATTACGTTTAAGGAGAACTGTCCGGATATCAGGAATTCGAGGGTGATTGATATCTATCGGGAGCTAGTGGAGTTTGGATTAAAGGTGGAGATATATGATCCTTATGCCAGCGAAGCGGAAGTAAAGACAGCCTATGGTATTCAGCTACTGAAACACCTGGATGGTCAATTCGATGCAATTATACTGGCAGTAGCCCATCAGGAATTCAAAACGCTGAATTATACAAAGTTAAAAGATGGAGAGAAAGGTGTGCTTTTTGATACAAAAGCCCTCCTGGAAAGAGACTGGGTAGATGCAAGATTATAAAATAGTCTTAGAGATTTTTATACATGCAGGAAACAAAACAAGCGGAAGTCGAAAAACAAGAAGAGGAAGTTACTCTTAAAGAGCTAATGCTTAAGCTGCAGGAATGGTGGGCTTACCTCTTACGTAAATGGTGGGTAATTGGAATATTTGGAGTGATAGGGGCCGGGTTGGGATTGACATATGCTTTGCTGGAAAGAGCGAAGTATGTGGCGAAACTAACGTTTGTACTGGAAGACAGTAATGCGAGCGGCGCACTTGCTGCCTATGCTGGTTTAGCCAGTCAATTTGGAATTGACCTTGGCGGTGGAGGCTCGAGCGGTGTTTTTCAGGGAGATAATATCCTGGAGTTTTTGAAGTCCAGATTAATGATAGAAAGGACATTGCTTTCTCCTGTAGATATGGCAGGCAAGAAACAAAGTCTTGCAGACCTATACGCTGAAATATACCACTTGGATAAGGCCTGGGCGAGTAAGCCATATTTAAAGGGGATCAATTTTCCGGTTGGTCTTGCCCGCACCAGGTTTAGCTTGCTGCAGGACAGCCTTTTAAATGTTATGCACCAGAGAATTGTTAAGACCAACTTAAAGGTGGCAAAACCGGATAAAAAATTAAGCTTTATAGCGGTAACATGTACTACACCAGACCAGGTGTTTTCAAAACTATTTACGGAACGATTGGTGAAGGAAGCGATAGATTTTTATGTAAATACCAAAATTAAACGATCTCAAACTAATGTTGACAAGCTGCAAATAGCAGCAGACTCCCTGGAGATTTTGTTAAACCGCACAACTTATTCCCTGGCTGCAGCCAGAGATTTAAATCAAAACCCTGCACGGCAGGTTGCAGCTGTTGGTACTGAAGTGCAAGCCAGAGATAAAATGGTTTTGCAGACTATGTATGCAGAAGTGGTTAAAAACCTGGAGTTGAGTAAAATGGCAATGGCACAGGAAACGCCAATAGTGCAGATAGTGGATGCACCAATTTTGCCATTGGAAAAAGACAGGCTTGGTAAATTAAAAGGGATATTACTCGGAGGGATCCTTGGAGGATTTCTTACTGTCATCTTCCTTATAATAAGGAAGTTTTATAAACAGGTGATGGCCTGAGTACACAGCTTCATAAATTCAGTTAATATTAATTAAAGCACTTTAATGTTTTACAATGCTAGATTTAAATGACAAAAGTATTCTGATAACAGGAGGGACCGGATCTTTTGGTAAGGCGTTTACGAAAATTGTGCTGGAAAGATGGCCTCGCGTAAAACGTCTTGTTATCTTTTCCAGGGATGAACAAAAACAATTCCAGATGGCGCAGGAGTACCCCGCCAGCAAATATCCTATGATCCGTTTTTTTATTGGAGATGTGAGGGATTTTGACAGGGTGCGCCGTGCTTTAAAAGGTGTTAACTATGTTATACATGCGGCTGCAATGAAGCATGTACCCATAGCAGAATATAATCCGATGGAATGTATCAAGACCAACATCATTGGAGCTGAGAATATTATTAATGCATGTCTTGAAGGAGAGATTGAAAGGGTGGTGGCTTTATCAACTGATAAGGCAGCAGCGCCTATAAACCTGTACGGAGCAACTAAATTAGCCTCAGATAAACTTTTTATCGCAGCGAATAATATCAGGGGATATAATCCTATTAAGTTTTCGGTGGTACGATATGGCAATGTGATGGGTTCTAACGGGTCCGTAATTCCATTTTTCCTTAAGAAAAGGGAAGAAGGGATATTGCCGATAACAGACCCTACCATGACCCGCTTCAATATTTCATTAAACGACGGGGTGGAGATGGTGTTGCACGCTTTGGATACCGCCTGGGGAGGCGAGTTATTTGTTCCAAAGATTCCCTCTTACAAGATCACAGATGTAGCTACAGCTATCGGGCCTGATTGTAAACAAGAGGTAGTGGGTATCCGTCCAGGAGAAAAGATCCATGAAGAAATGATCACATCATCAGACTCATTCAGCACTTATGATCTTGGAAAATATTATGGTATCCTGCCTCAGGTACCCAGATGGTCAATAGGTGATTTTATAGATAATTTCAAAGCAACAAAAGTTGAACAGGGTTTTCGCTATAACTCCGGGGAGAATAGTGAGTGGCTAACGGTGGACGACATCAGGAGATTGATTGTAGAACACATAGACCCAACTTTCAAAGCTTAAAACAACATGAAAACCGTTTTCAAAATACCTTATGGAAGGCAGGATATTACAGCTGAAGATATTCAGGCTGTAGTGGAAGCCTTACAAAGCGATTTCCTTACCCAGGGCCCCAAGATCAGTGAATTTGAAACCAAGTTTGCTGATTATATAGGGGCAAAATATGCTGTGGCAGTTTCTAATGGAACAGCAGCGCTGCACCTGGCAGCATTGGCCTTAGAAGTGAACGGTCAATCAAATGTAATTACTACGCCAATTACTTTTGCGGCATCGGCAAATTGTGTACGCTATTGCGGTGGGAAAGTGACATTTGCTGATATTGACCCCAAGACCGCATTGCTTGATATCAATAAAGTTCGTGCATTACTGGAAGCGGCTCCGGAAGGAACTTACAGCGGAATTATTCCTGTAGACTTCGCTGGAAAGGCAGTTAATCTGGAGGAGTATCGTAAGCTCGCCGATGAATACGGGCTATGGATAATTGAAGATGCCTGTCACGCTCCGGGCGGGTATTTTACAGATAGCAAGCAAGTGAAGCAGTGGTGTGGGAATAGTCAGTATGCCGACCTTGCAATTTTTTCATTCCATCCGGTAAAGCATATTGCCTGTGGCGAAGGAGGAATGATTACTACTAATAGGAAAGATCTCTATGATAAGTTGATATTGCTAAGGACGCACGGAATTACCAAAGACCCTGCTTTGATGCATGAAAACCACGGAGGATGGTATTACGAGATGCAGGCGCTCGGATATAACTACCGGCTTACTGATTTTCAGGCAGCTTTGGGAATCACGCAATTGAATAAGGCCGATAAGGGGCTGGAAATAAGAAGAGAGCTGGCAAGGCGGTATGATGCTGCTTTTGAAGGAACGAAAATCAATAATTTGATTGGTAAGTATGAAGAAGGGCACGCATATCATCTGTATGTTGTTAAGGTGAATGAGAGAAAACAGGTGTATGATAGATTAAGAGAACAGGGAATATTTGCCCAGGTACATTATATACCTGTTCATCTGCTGCCATATTATCAGGAGATGGGATATAAAAAAGGTGAATTCCCCGCAGCAGAGGCATATTACGAAGAATGTCTGAGTTTACCCATGTATCCATCTTTAACAATAGAGGAACAGGATTTTGTGATTGACACGATTCGCAATGTTACAGGTAATGGGGGTAAATGACAGAATCGGACTTGGCACCGTACAGTTTGGCCTAAACTATGGCATTAGCAATACGACAGGCAAGGTTAGTTATGATGCTGCACGGGAAATAGTGCAGTATTACTGTAACGCAGTAACCAGGGCTGTTTTTGATACAGCCAGCGCTTACGGAGAAAGTGAAGATGTATTAGGTAAATTATTTACGGAGCTTGGCATAGCAGAGCAGGTGCGTGTTATATCAAAGTTCTCCGGAGATGTTACAACAGCCGCGGCGCTCAATGCATCATTCCAAAGCACCGTTAAGCGGCTGCAATTACCACGGCTATATGCTTTTTTAGCGCATGATGCAGAAGTTGTTCGCGCGCATCCGGATGTATACGCTGAACTGACCCGTCTGAAAGAAGAAGGCTATGTGCAGAAGATCGGTGTTTCCGCTTATTATCCTTCGCAGGTGCAGTGGCTGCTGGAAAATGGTATGCCGCCGGATCTTATACAGGTCCCTTACAATGTTCTTGATCGCCGGTTTGAGCCTTTTTTTAAGGAATATAAGGATGCGGGGATTGAGGTACATACAAGGTCTGCTTTCCTGCAAGGACTTTTTTTTAAACCATTGGATAGCCTGAATGAATTTTTCTACCCGGTAAAGGAACATATAGCCGAAATACAAGGTCTTGCAGGTGAAAGCGGGCTTACATTGAATAAGCTCTTATTGTTGTTCTGTTTAGAGCAGCCTGGTATAGACAATGTGATCATCGGTGTAGATTCAGTCCGCAACATCCAGGATAACATGATCACAGCGGAGGATGTTGCCAGATACCGAAAGGTAAGTAGTCAATTGGAGCAGAAAAGATCTGTCAGCGAGAAGATTATCTTACCTTTTAATTGGCCCAAATCATGAGAAACGTGCTCGATATTAATGGAAAAGTAATCATTATAACAGGGGGGTATGGCCACCTGGGAGAAGGAATGACCCGGGGGCTGGCAGCCTATGGGGCAAATGTTGTGGTTGCAGGAAGAAGTATTGAAAAATTCCGTGAGAAGTTTTCTCAGGCGGCAGAGAACATATCTTTTGAGTATTGTGACATTGCCTCCTCCGGTAGCCTGAAGGAACTTTACGCAAAAGTTCACGCCAGGTTTTCGAGGATCGATGTAGTTGTTAACAATGCCCATTTTGTTAAGGGAAATGTGATAGACGGGATTACAGATGAAGACTGGGCCGCTACTATGGAAGGAGTGCTGGGGGCCGCCCAGAAGTCGATCCGGGAAGTAGTGCCGTATTTACAACAGCAGCGGAGCGGTAAAATAATTAACATCTCATCCATGTATGGCATTGTCAGTCCAAACTTCAGTGTATACGAGGGCGAGGGCAGCAGCAGGTTTACAAACCCTCCGCACTATGGGGCGGCAAAGGCAGGGATTATTCAACTCACTAAATATTATGCGGTGTCACTGGCGCCTTACAATATCCAGGTGAACTGTATTTCTCCCGGTCCGTTTCCTAACCCGCAGGTACAGGAAAACAAGGAGTTTAAAGAACGGTTAGAGCGGTTGAACCCTATGGGCAGGATTGGTCAGCCGGAAGATCTGGTAGGGCCTTTAGTATTGCTTTCATCAAAGGGGTCGGATTATATGACAGGTCAAAATTTAATTGTAGATGGCGGCTGGACAATCTGGTAAGCAGGAAGTTAAAGTTGGAATAATTATCCAGGCCAGGATGGGAAGTACCCGTTTGCCTAATAAGGTATTAATGCCGCTTGGAACCTCGAACCTGCTACAGGTGTTAGTGGAGCGACTGAAGTTATCCGGGCTGCCAATTGTACTGGCTACTTCTGATCTTCCCGAAAATAATAGTTTGGAAGAGGCGGCCAGCCAACTTGGAATTTCCTGTTACAGAGGAAGTGAAGAAGATGTGCTCTCCAGATATTATGAAGCGGCTAAGGCTAATTCTTTGGAGGTGATAGTGAGGGTTACAGGAGATAATCCGCTGATAGATGGAGCGTGGATACGCAGCTATACAGATCAGTATGTGCAAATGGCCAGCGAAAACTTATATATGTCCACTAGTATTGGCAAAACATTGCCAATAGGAATGTCATTTGAAATATTCCATTTCAAAATGCTGGAAGCAGCCTGGAGCAAGGCTACTGATCCCAGGGAGCGGGAGCATGTAACGCCGTTTTTCTATACAAACCCGGCATTATATGACATGTTTCCAGTGGCATATGAAGTTGACAGGAGTATGTACCGCCTGACCGTGGATACAGCGGAAGATTTAAGGCTGATCAGCATACTGATTGAAAAATATCATGCAGACCAGCTAAGTTATAAGGATATAATTTCCATCTTAGATGAGGAGCAATCTCTTTCAAAAATTAATACGCACATTCCTCAGAAAAAGTGGAATGAATAACTTTGGTATACTATGAGGCGAAAAGTTTTTTTCAGAGCTGATGGAGGAGGTACAACCGGGTTAGGACATATTGTGCGTTGCAGTGCGCTGGCAGATATGCTTAAAGATGATTTCGACTGTCATTTCCTGATACAGGAGCCATCGCCCGATTTGAAGCAGTTTCTGCTTAAGGTCTCTAAAACAGTAACTGAGCTACCTGCTGACATGGGCTATGATTCAGAGCCTGGAACCTGGATACAGGCACTTTCGGGAGACGAAATAGTGGTACTGGACGGATATGACTTTACAACAGCATACCAGCAACAGATTAAGCAGAAGGGATGCAAGCTGATATGCATTGATGATATATACAACACGAGGTTTGTTGCAGATGCAGTTATTAATCATGCTCCCGGCATACCGGTAAGCGCTTATAAGGTGGAACCTTATACCGCGGTTTTATTAGGTACAGATTTTCTGTTGTTAAGGAAACCTTTTCTGGATGCGGTTAAGAGCAGGAGGGAAAGAAGCACAGTTGAAAATCTTTTCGTTTGTTTTGGCGGGTCAGATTTTAATAACCTCACAAGTAAGGCCCTTGATGCGGCCATGCTTACAGACAGGTTTAGCACTGTCCACCTGGTGGTAGGGAGTGCTTTTTCGCATACGGCTGCTTTGAAGGACAAAATTGCGGCATATGATAAGAGACGTTGTGATATACGCCTGCATTGCAATTTATCTGCAGAGAATTTAGCGGCTGTTATTGCTGAATGTGATGTGGCGATCTGTCCTACCAGCAGCATCCTGTTTGAAGCCTGTGCGGTTGGAATAGGGCTTGTTTCCGGTTTTTATGTAGATAATCAGAAAAATATATTTGAGTATCTGAATGAGACAGGACTATTTGCAGGAGCAGGAGATTTTAACAGAATAGCAGCTGGCGATATCGCAGAAAAGCTTGCCAGATTGGATTTGGATCATGTGAATCACCAGATCGATTTACAGAAAAAGTTAGTGGATGGACAGTCTTTCAAACGTTTGAAAAAGCTGTTCCATAAACTCGATAAGGAATTTACCATAAAGGGAAGAAAGGTTACATCTGACGATATAGCGTTATTGTATGAATGGGCAAATGATCCGGAAACCCGTGCTAACGCAATAAATTCTTCCAGTATTTCCTGGGAGGAGCATGTTCAGTGGTTTAACAAAAAGATGGGCGACGATAGTTCTCATGCGTTTATTTTTGAACAGATAGACAACGAAAAGGAAATAGGCCTGGTAAGGTTTGACCATCGGGAAGATAAGTACCTGATTTCATACCAGGTGGGTAAAGAAAGCAGGGGCAATGGTTGGGGAGAGATTATTTTGAAGCAGGGCATAGCTGCACTAACTGCATCGATAGGTTACCGCCCGAGCCTGAGAGCGCTTGTGAAAGAGGGGAATATTCCGTCAGTACAGATATTTCTGAACCTGGGTTTTATAAGTAAGGATCCAGTTGAAATAAATAGCATTATTTATAAGGTTTATGAAAAAGAATAATTCATTTAAAATAGGTGATATTACAATTGGCGAAGACAGTAAGCCTTTTATAATAGCCGAAATGAGTGGTAATCATAACCGCTCGCTGGAAAGGGCCATGAGTATTGTTAAGGCGGCTGCCGATGCTGGTGCACATGCATTAAAATTGCAGACCTATACGCCTGATACCTTAACAATAGATCATAGCGGTGGTTTATTTGATATTAATGATGATAAATCTTTATGGAAGGGGCGTAATTTATATGAGTTATATAAAGAGGCAATGACGCCTTATGAGTGGCATAAACCTATTTTTGACTACGCGAAAGAACTAGGAATAATTTGTTTCTCGACTCCTTTTGATGAACATGCAGTTGACATGCTTGATGAGCTGGGAGCACCTTGCCATAAAATAGCATCGTTTGAGAATAACCATATTCCTTTATTAAGGAAGATCGCAAAGACCGGTAAACCTGTTATCATGTCTACAGGTATTTCTTCCCTTGCTGATATTGATGAAAGTGTGGGGACCCTCCGCAACAGTGGTTGTAAAGACCTTGTATTATTAAAGTGCACCAGTACTTATCCTGCTTCACCAGAAAATACAAACCTGCTTACAATTCCGCATATGAGGGAAATGTTCAAATGTGAAGTGGGACTATCAGATCATACTATGGGGATAGGCGCTGCCGTAGGGGCTGTTGTTTTAGGCGCCCGTGTTATTGAAAAGCATTTTTGCCTTAGCCGGGCGGAAGGTGGAGTTGATAGTGCGTTTTCCCTGGAGCCACAGGAATTTAAAGCCCTGGTGCAAGAAACGGAAAGAGCGTTTTTAGCATTAGGAGAAGTTCGGTATGGTGTACAGGAGGCGGAGAAGAAAAGTGTGGGCTTCAAACGGTCGATCTATGTAGTGGAGGATATTCCGGAGGGAGGTACCTTTACGGAGAAGAATCTTAGGATCATTCGCCCTGGCGATGGATTACATCCGCGTTTTTTTGACATGGTTATTGGGAAGAGGGCAACGCAGGCCTTGAAAAGAGGGACCCCGTTCAAAATGGATATGTTCCATTAATAAATCAAATGGAGGATAATTATCAAGTAGTATGAAGAAAAAGGTATTGTTTTTTGCTCGTGAATACCAGGCGGATTTTTTTCCTTTGCTTCTTAGCGAGAAATATAATGCTTACTATGTTACACTTACACTGGAAGAAAAAAGGAGAGTGGAAGCAAAAGGACAGCCTGTATTTGCATGCTTCGAAGAGATGTACGATACACTGAGCCCAGATCAGATCCCTGAAAGTTATTTTCTGACATCTTTCGCATCCGACCGGTTTATGGGTGATCTTTCACTTGCGGAAAGACAGACGATATTAGGGAAGGAAATCGCCTTCTGGCGCTTTGCATTAGAAGAAGGGAAAGCAGATGCCGTTATCAATGAAACAGTGGCCATTGAAACGTCGGAAGTGCTGTTAATTGAAGCGCAGAAAAGAGGAATACCGTACCACTCGTGGATGAGCCTACCGGTTCCAAATACTTTTTATTTTCAACGTACGCCGATGTACAGTGAACTTGACCAGCGCATCCAGGAGATTCAACCTGGATCTGAAGATCTGGCCAAGGCCGAGATGTATATGGAAAAGGTGCGGCAAGGGGCTGGAGCTCCATTCTACGCACAGAATCTCAAGAAACGAGGCAATCCTGTTGTTCTTTTGAAAAATGTGAAGCGGTGGTTCTTAGCAAAAAGACGTTCTGGAAAATACGCCAGAAACAAATCTCTTGCAGTATTTGGAGCTCCTCAACGGGTTTTTGGAACACAGATGAAATTGTATTTTCTATCGCTATTTAGAAAATACAGGAAGCAGGAAGGGTTTAAGCAATATGAGCTTATTTTTTACCCTATGCATTTTGAGCCGGAAGCTACGCTGAGGTATATGTCTGAATTTTATTCTAACCAGGTTGCCACCATCGAGAGTATCTCCAAGTGCCTTAAAACAAATCAGGTGCTGGTGATAAAAGAACATCCACAGCAACCGGGCATGTTCCTTACATATCCGTTTCGGCAGATCCAACGCAATTATTCCAATATTCTTCTCCTACCTGCGGAGATTCCTACGTCTGAGCTAATTAAGGATTCTGCAGCTATCGTAACCTTGACAAGCACGGCTGGTTTTGAAGGCTTAATATTAGGCAAGCCGGTATTTGTATTAGGAAAGGTTTTTTATAATCAATGTCCCGGAGTTTATAAGATCCTATCGTATGAGGAGCTCCGGGAGAAGTTACGAGCTCCCAGTTATTTAAAGCCTTCTGCCGAAAAGGTGAAACACTTCATTGCACAGATGATACACTATGCAAATGTCGGTAATCCATACCCTCATGCCAATTTGTACGCAAGCGATAATATAGCTGCTGTAACACGGGCTATTGAAAGGCAGCTGGGGATTTAACAATAAGCTGTTTATGACGATTGTAAAAAAAATATACCATCGGCTGCTGAAAGGATTCACGCGAAGACCTATCCTGCCTTTATTGAGGAGGAATAGGAAAAAAATTCTCATTGACAGTACAGCTTTCTTCGGGTTCAGATCTAAAATAATGGTTTATCCTTCGGCGGCTCAGGATCTTGCGGGGCACAATGTAATTGTATCCAAAAACTGCCATATAGGGAACCAGACAGAAATTCATACTTATTCTAATTGTCGTGTATGGATCAAGCCATTCACTTCGATTAACGACAATTGCCGGATCATTGGTGACGTAATAATCGAGCGATATTGCCTGCTGGCTTCAAATATATTTATGTCTTCTGGCGCTCATGTGGCATTTACCGATCCTGCTATGTTGATCAAAGATCAGGACAAGCTATTCCCTTTCCCGGGTAAAAACATCCGGATAGAAGAAGATTGTTGGATTGGTTGGGGGGTGGTTATTATGCCTGGTGTGAACATCGGAAAGGGAGCCGTAATTGGTGCAAATTCAGTTGTCACTAAAGATGTTCCGCCTTATGCTGTTTATGCGGGATCACCAGCAAAGAAAATAAAAGACCGGCTTCATTTTGATCCTCCTAAACAAATACTATATCAACAGGAAGAATGTTACCCGTACCTCTACAGAGGATTCGCCCTGAGTCAATCCGAGATCAGTGCCACAACTAAGGATAAGTTCATTGGAGCGGGCAATACCTGCTGTGCAATACTCGCTCAAACAGGCAATGAACACAATACCATCCGTATAACGGGTAAGTATACTGCGAAAGTCACATCTGCAGAAATGCTTGTAACTGTCAATAGAACTTCCTCTGCCGTTTATAAATTCCAGGGTGAGCATATCGACATTCTTGTTCCCATTCAAGCCCAGGACAAGCAACCGTCCAATGATGCCTTTTCTTTATACGATTCAATAGGGAGCGACCTGAAGCAATATACCTGTGTATGTATACAGATAGACAATGTGGAATTGCATGATAAAACACTGTGCCCATGGGGGATTTCATCAATCGAGTTGGTAAATCATGAAACTCAGCTTTAAAGAACTATTCAGCAATCCAAAGATAAGTTATGTTGCCTTGAACATATCTTTAAGCGGCTTGTCGTTTATCCGCACCTTTATTAGTATGAAGTACCTGGATTTTTTTGATCTAGGACTTATTGGCATTGTACAAATACTAATGATGATTATGTCCATGTTACAGCTTGGTATGGTGACAGGTGGTTACAAAGCATATTCGATACTTCCGGAAAACCTTGAGATTAACAATAACATTGCTTCATATGTTCTGGTCATGTTGGGAATTTCACTTCCTGTTCTGATCATAACAACGCATAGCGGCAGTACCCCTGTTTACATTGCTGTATTTGGAATCCTTGTCGGTGCGCTTGCCCTTTATAACAACTGGCTTACCTGCATGATGCTGGCTAAAGGAGATATCAAGTCATTAAATACTATTAACCTGATCTCTGCATCTATATCTTTTATTGCATTACCTGCAATAGTCTTCTGGAAACTATATGGCGTACTTTTGGGAACTGCAATTGCGCCGATTTTATTTTGCATAACAGCAATGATCAAAGTACCCTACCTGCGTCCATTCCGGTTCACCTTGCAGAGGAGCATGATCAGGAAGCTGTTATACTATGGATTCGTTCCTTACTTAACCTCCACCTTTATCTACATCAACATACAAATTGAAAGGTGGGCAATTGTAAAAGTGATGGGGGTTGAAGAATTAGGAAGACTTTCTCTTTGTGTAATTATTTCTGCTGCCTTCATGATTGTACCCACCTCGGTGAGTAATCTGTACTTTCCAACTGCAATGAGATCCTATGCTGAAGGAGATTTTCACCGGTTTCGAACAATAATAAAAAGATATACACTTATTATTGCCGCTTACGGCATAGCTTTCGTTGCTGCTACTGCCTTGCTGGTACGTCTATTGGTTCCATTTTTTTTCCCAAAGCATGTGCCGCAGATACATCTGGTTTACTGGATGCTTCCTTCTTTGTTTTTCATGGGTTTCAATACAATCCCAATAATCATATTTAACGCAGCATTCAAATACCGGGCTATCATTACGGTTAACATTGTTGGCTTGTTATGTATGGTAGGTGGCATAATTGGAATACTTCAATTCCATAATACCCAGCTATACTACTTTATAGCAGTGGAGTCGAGCGTTGCAATCATTTCGTTCCTCACGGCGCTGGGTGTATATTTAAAGATCAGGTACCGGTTGTACAATCCGAAGAAGCCTGAAAGCAACCTTCAGAATGGCGTTATACATCTATCGGATTTATCACAATAAACAGAGAGCACATGGGAATATTGCAGCATAAGAAAATTTTATTCGTTGGTCCGATATTCTATGACTACCATTCTAAGATCTCCGCTGCGCTTCAGGGATACGGAGCAGAGGTACATTTTATACCAGAACGGGAATACAATTTCATATATAAAGCGCTGGGATATCTGAACAAAGCCCTGGCCTATGCCTACTCCAATGTTCATTTCCTAAGGAAGATCCGATCTGTCAAGGATGGTGCGTCATTTGATTTTGTCTTTATCGTGCATGGTGAAACAATCACCAGAACAGTATTTTTTGCGATGAAGAAGCAGTTTCCTAATGCAAAGTTTATAAATTATCATTGGGATTCGCTAAAGTTTAACCATAGAGCAACATTATTGCTTGACCAGTATGACGCAGTTTATTCATTTGACCGGGAAGATGTAAATAAATACCCATCCCTTCGTTATAAGCCACTTTTCCACAACAATGAACGTCCCGCTGTTCCGTCCTCACTCAAGTATGATATGCTATTTATAGGGGTGGACTACAGTGATCGTTATCAAATACTTCAACAATTAAGCGGGGAGGCAAGCCGCCATGGTCTTACCTGTAAGCCGATGTTGATCACGAGCAAGTTTTCGTTTTATCGTAAGAAGCTTTTGGGCCATAAAGCGTACCGAAGCGCAAGGGCAGAAGAGTTTATTTATGAGAAGATCCCTTATCAGACTTTTCTTCAGCTTACTAACGAGTCTTCAGCGGTTATAGATATTAACTTTGAAGGCCAGGCGGGGTTGACAATGCGTACCATCGAAGTACTTGCAATGGGGAAAAAGCTCATTACAACCAATCCCTATATCATGAATGAGGCGTTCTATTCTCCTGATAGCGTACTCGTCATAGATAGGCATCATCCGGTCATTGACCCACATTTTTTTAAACGTCAGGCATCTCCTGTAAATATGTCGAAGTTATTGCTCAGGAACTGGGTAACTGAATTTTTTGTATAGTGAATAACATAAGTAACCCAAATGCAAAATCAATACAAGATACTTTTCATCAGTGCATTTCCACCCAGCGAAAAGACAGCTGGTCAGAACTATACACGTTTGCTTTTGGAAGACCTCGCTAATCGGGGACACATAATTGATATCGTATTTTTCCAGTACGGTGATCATGAATATAAACCACAACACCCTGGCATACATATACTGGCCAATCGACCACTTGGGGCAGGAAGAAAGCTGATGAATATATTCAAGATGCCTTTTTTGCATCCGTTTTTCACCTCTCGTCTATCTCTTCGTCTTATCTGGTTTCTGTTACGTAACAGCAATCGGTACAATTTAATATATCTCGACTTCTCCCAGGTATTTCTATATGGTCTTTTTGCTCCCCGGTCTTTACAATACCTAATGTTGCATGACATCATCTATCAGAAGTACGCCCGCAAATCCGGAATACTTCAGGCGCTTACAAGAAAGTGGGTGTTGTTTTCAGAGGGACTGATGTTAGCTGGAAAAAGAAAGACATTACTTACGTTCAGCGAGAAGGATAAAGCACTGGTAAAGGCTTACTATGACAAGGATACTTACGTAGTTACGCCATTTCTTTCTCCGCTGATTCAACAATTGAAGGAAGCGGATTTCGTAGAATCGGGTTATTTCTGTTTTTACGGAGCATGGAACCGAAGTGAAAATCTCGAGGGGATGAAATGGTTTCTCGACAACGTTTATCCGCGTCTTAGCGTGCGTCTTCCTTTCAAAATTATCGGGGGAGGAATGAGCAAAAAGGAAAAGGACATGTATTCAACAATACCGGGAGTGGAATTGCTGGGCTTTGTAGACAACCCCTACTCAATCCTTGCTGGCGCCAAGGCCTTGATCGCCCCACTATTTCAGGGCGCAGGTGTAAAATTCAAGGTACTTGAGGCGCTAGCCTGCGGAACGACTGTAATAGGCACGGAAATTGCCTTAGAAGGAATTGCTTCCGAGTTAGCGCAGGGATTGATCAGGTGCGACACAGAACAGGATTTTGCCCGGGAAATCGACAATCTGACCCTATCTTCCCGTACCATGAAGGAAAAAATTGCCTTACATCAAAAGACGGTTTCTGTGTATACACAGAACCGGTTCTCCGAGATATTGTGAATGAATAACATGTAATATTTGTGTCATGTCAAAACTAGGATCCAGACTACTCTTCCTTTTGGCGCTGGTTGTATCCTGCCAACCGTTTTGTAATGCTCAGTCAATCAGGCTGGCCGATGGTGGTAAATCATCCTACGACATTATAATACCCAGGAACGCTTCAGAGATGGAGAAAAAATCTGCGGGGGTATTACAGAATTATTTTCAAAAAGTGACTGGCGCCAAGCTTGATATCCGACCAGAAAATGGTGGAGATGCAGCAGTGATCGCCGTAGGTAACACCCAATTAGCTAAAAATTTCATAAAAGCCGCGAAGGTGAACGACGACGGCTACGCAATTGTTAGCCAGGGCAAAAACCTGGTAATAGCAGGCGAGGGAACTAAGGGTACTTTATATGGTGTGTATACCTTTATTGAAAAGTACCTTGGATGCCGTAAATGGTATGCTGGCCCTGCTCAGATTACCCCATCTCAAACAGTTTCAATACCGGCAAACTTATCTCTTTATGAAAATCCGGCTTTTGAATACCGGGAGTCGTTTTTCCCGGGCATTAGAGACGAGGAGTATGTAGACTGGCATAAGCTGCATCAATTTACCAAACTTTGGGGCTTATATGGTGACACCTATGAGAAGCTGGTTCCTGCCGCAGTTTACTTCAAGAGTCATCCGGAATATTTTGCTTTGGTAAAAGGTAAGAGAATACCCAATCAGTTATGCACGAGCAATGAAGATGTGATTAAAATCATTATTGATTCGCTTCAACGGAAGATGGATGCTAATCCCAATGCAAAGTATTGGTCAATTAGCCCTAACGCCGGACCAGGCTATTGTGAGTGTCCCCTTTGTGCTCCAATAACAGCGCGGGAGGGATCTGTATCGGGAAACCTTGTTCAGATGGTGAATAAGATCGCAGCACATTTCCCTAATGCTAAATTTACATTCCTTGCACATGGCTATACTCAACAAGCACCCAAATACGCCAAGCCTGCATCTAATGTGTATGTACAACTTACCAGCATAGAATCTGACCGTTTGCTTCCATTTACCCAAACACCCTCAGCAGATGATTTTATGAAGGGCCTTGCGGGTTGGGAGAAGCTCACCAATAACATATATGTATGGGATTACTGCGCTCAGTTCTCGGCCTATCTTGCACCTTTTCCTATTCTTCCTATTTTTCAACCCAACCTTCAGTTTATGAAGAAAAATATGGTAAAAGGGGTGTTGGAACAGGGAAGTGGCCCGGGATATAGTGATATGGCAGAACTTAAAGGTTATGTGCTGGCAAAATTGCTTTGGAACCCAGATATAAATGTAGAGCAACTGGTTCAGGAATTTACAGACGGATACTATGGCACTGCTGGCCAGGCTGTACGTGAATATTTATCAGCTATCAGAAATGCTGCTGTGAAGACGCATGCGATCATGGATATTTTCGGTAACGTAGCAGACGGTGCAAATACATTTCTTTCGCCTCAGTATCTCGACCAGTATGAGGACCTGCTTGAGAGAGCAAAGAAAAGCGCAGGATCAAATTCAATACTGCTACAACGGATTGGGGCCTTACAGCTCACACAAGATTATACTTATCTGCATCAGGCGCGCTATTATGGTAAAGGTCAACGGGGTATATTCAGTTATAATTCGAGGAAACAAAGTTGGAACACCCAGGATACTTTATCAGGCGTATTAAAGAGATTTCTTGACAATGGTGTAAAGGTAGGCGCTGTGCAGGTTGCAGAGTTCGGCCTTTCTCCGGGGGCATACGGTGCGGAAGTAAAGAAAATTCTTTCTACGCCAGTCAGGCAGAATTTGGTAGCGAACGCGAAAGTATCATTGAAATATCCTTATGTGAAGCGATTTGAGGGGAAAGGTGCAGCCACGTTAACAGATGGTATTGCAGGATTAGGCGATTATTCCTACAACTGGCTTCAATTCAAAGGCCAACCAATGATAGCCACTGTTGACGCAGGTAAAACCCTGAAAGCAGACTCTATCCAAACTACCTTTCTTTATAATCCCGGCTTTAATTTGTTCCTACCCTCCTCAATCAAAGTAGAGGTATCTCTAAATGGAACAGATTACACCACTTTGCAAACCATCAATGTACCCGAGCCGGTTAACAAAGACCGTCAAATTAAACTTGTACCATTCAAAATTGCCACAGGTGGAAATAGCAAATTCAGATTCGTTCGCGTAACAGCGGAACCCCTGGCTGATCTTCCTGACTGGGCCTGGGCTCCGTCAAAGACTCCTGTTATCGCATGTGACGAAATATGGGTGTATTAAATTGTTCCATTCTTTACCGCATAAGGTATAAGTAAAAGAAGGCCCTGAAGGGTAGGCAAGAGACGTGCTTTGCTAGTAAAATATAGCCAGTTATATATTGTTATAAATTTCATTATGATGTATTGATAAATTCTGAAGAACCTTACTTAACTTTATATAATTTTTCGTTCATGATCAATACATTTTTAAGAAAAGCAAAAAGAGCTGTTGAGCCTCAATTCTGGCTGTTCAAGTGGCAGCGATCTGTAACTGGATTGCCTTTACGTAAAGCCTCGATCAATATTATTAAACGAATGCTCGGCAACCGACCTGTTACCGGGGCAAAGATGCTTGACATCCGTAATATAGAGGAGCACGTTCTGTCTCTGAAATCCAACGGATTTACCAATCTGGGCCAGCTCCTTTCGCAATCCCAGGTCGAAGCAATAAAGGCTGCGCTAAAAAATTATAAATGTTTTGATCCTTATAACAAGGCTGCAGGTCAATTTGATCCTGCGCAAGCTCCGCTTTTATGCCATACAGCACATTACCAGCGAGAAGATCTGATTAAAAATGATATCATCATTAATATCGCTAATGACAGCGCAATACTTAAGATCGTTCAGGAGGTATTAGGGGCGGTTCCAACCATTTCGAACATTAATTGCTGGTGGTCATTTGCCGGCCGTTCAAAAGCAGAACACGCCCAGCTTTTCCACAGAGACGTTGATGATTTCAAATTCCTCAAGCTGTTTGTCTATCTCACAGATGTAACGAGCACCGACGGACCTCATATTTATGTTTCGGGTTCTCACGACATAAACAAGGCTACGCAAATCCGAAGGTATCAGGACGATGAAATCAAAGCCACCTTCGGCGAAGAGAACATCAAATCGTTCGAAGAGCCTCAGGGAAGCCTTTTTCTGGTGGATACTTTTGGCATTCATAAAGGGATGCTTCCGCAGAAGAATGACCGCTTACTTTTACAAGTTCAATATTCGCTACTGCCACTATACGTTGAATCTTATCAACCGGTAAATCTGCCAATGCAAAGCGACCTTGACCATTACGTTAACCGGCTGCTGCTCAAACAGGAAAACTGACTGGAATGTTGAGATCGTTGTTATACAGCTTAGATGCCCGATTGAATTACTGGCTTGGTAAATGGCGATTCCGGTATATGGGCCGCAAAGTTCGTATTGTTTGCCCACTGCGTATTACCGGACACCGTAATATTTCGATAGGTCATAAGGTTATAGTAAATTATAAGACCTGGTTGGCCGCAGAACCTTTGACAGGTATGGATTGCCTTTTGGAAATTGGAGATGGTTGCATGATCGGCAATTTTAATCACATCTATGCTACCCACTCCATTAAAATTGGTAAGAATGTGCTGACCGCGGACAAGGTCTATATTTCGGATAACCTGCACCAGTATGTTGATATTCATGTACCGGTTATGCATCAACCTGTAATACAGAATGGAACGGTTTCTATTGGAGATGGCGCCTGGTTGGGAGAGAATGTTTGCGTGCTTGGCGCTCATATCGGAAAGCAATGTGTGATAGGGGCTAATTCAGTTGTGACCAACGATATACCAGATTATTGTGTGGCCGTAGGATCTCCAGCTAAAATTATAAAAAGATATTGCCTGAAGGAAGGCGCGTGGAAGAAAACTACACCTGACGGCTCTTTTCCGGAATGATCGTGCTGATCATTTTTCAATACTTGAACATTATGACAAATATACTTATTACTGGAGGTGCAGGTTTTATCGGATCCAACTTAGCATTAAAACTCCTTGCAAAAGGCTATAAGGTGACTGTCCTTGATAATCTTTCTCCACAGATCCATGGTCATTCACCTGAAACAACTTCTCCATTGTACTTATCAGTTCGTGATAAGGTAACCCGCTTTATCAAGGGAGATGTCTGCGATCCGGAAGCCATGGCAGAGGCTATCTCCGGCCAGGATGCCATCATTCATCTGGCGGCAGAAACAGGAACCGGGCAATCAATGTACCAGATCGAAAGATATACGCGGATAAACATTGGCGCAACCGCATTGATGCTGGACTATCTCACCAATCAACCGCATTCAGTCAAAAAGGTGATGATCGCTTCTTCGCGTGCTATTTACGGAGAAGGCAAGTACATTAGCGAGGAACTTGGCGCCGTGTATCCGGAAGCCAGGGCTGATGAGGAGATGGCCAAGGGCAATTTTGAAGTGCAGTATCCCGGCTGCCGTGCCCCGCTTCGTTTGGTAGCTACGGATGAGGAGTCAAAGATCCATCCTACATCTGTATATGGTATTACCAAGCAAAACCAGGAACAAATGGTGATGACGGTTTGCAAGGCAATCGGTATTTCGCCGGTTGCGCTGCGCTATCAGAACGTATATGGCCCGGGACAATCATTATCCAATCCTTATACTGGTATTCTTTCGATCTTCTCCAACCTGATCAAGCTCAAGAAAAATATCAATATTTTCGAAGACGGGAAGGAAAGCCGCGACTTCGTCTATATTTCCGATGTAGTGGACGCCACTGTTCTGGCCCTGGAAAAAGAAGCGGCAAATGGACAAGTCTTCAATGTTGGCGCTGGTGTGGCAACTACTGTTACGGAAATCACTGAAATGCTGTTGAAAGAGTATGCATCTGATTGCACGTATGCCATTACAGGCAACTACCGTATTGGTGATATCCGTCACAACTTTGCTGATATTTCCAGGATTAAGTCGTTGTTGGGTTTTGAGCCTAAGGTGAGCATTGCCCAGGGTATACATCGATTTGCTGAATGGGTGAGCGGGCAACCTGCGCAGGAGGATAAATACAGCAAGTCTCTCAAGGAAATGGAATCAAAGGGCTTGTATAAATAGCGACAAATTTGGAGAAGTCTCTCTTATATATATCGCTTTTTTTGCTGATCATGTCGTCTGGTGGCGTATTGCCTATCATGCTGGGCGGCGTGGTCTTCTTTTTGTTAATCATGTCTTTGCTGGGGTTGACTTTGCTGCTCCGACGGGGCTATAATCAGGGAGCTTTAACTGGGTGCGGCAAGTTCATCATCCTGGCGATGACCGTTTTGGTTGCTCTTCAGTTCAAAAACACCCGGCAGCTGATTGATGAGGAATTCCCAAACTTCTTGTTCCGGTTCTTTATTGCATGGTTGGCGGTGCTCTGTTTCCGCCTCAGCCACCGGAATATGGAAGACATGATCTATAAGGTGCTGCAGGTGATTGCCTGCCATGCCTTGTTGAATTTCTTTATGCAATTCCTGGTCGCTCCATTTCTGGTAGAAATTGACCTGAAGGAGATATTGAAAGTGAAGACTTTTTCGTTTGTTTTCTTTTATGAATCGATGTATGATTTCGGGGGGGCGTCTATTTTCCGGAATCAAGGTTTGTTCTGGGAGCCCGGCGTGCTGGTGATTTACCTGAATCTCCTGTTTTATATAAGCGTCTTCCGCAAAAAGAACATTTTTGTGGCCGTTCTGTCTGCATTCCTGGTCTTCACAACCTTTTCCACAACCGGGCTTGTTCTCCTGATTATTCAGTCATTGGTTTTTTTCCGGGCAGTTATTCTTAAGAACATCGTATATATTGTCCCCTTAGTGTTGCTCTGCATTCCGGTTATTCCTTTTGTTCTGGATAACTTTCAGTCGAAGCTGCAGGAGGACAACGGCTCATTTCTGCTAAGAGCCTACGATTATATGGTCTCCCTCAGCATTATCCGGGATAATTGGCTGACGGGAATTGGATTCGGCAATGACGTTTATCTGAAAGTGCAGGAAGCCAGCAGCTTTTTCCAGTCCGCCGACCTGGTAGATGCAAGGCGTAACTCCAATTCCATCATGCTGCTTTTTGTATCCTTTGGGATCCCTGTAGGCATCATGGTCCTGCGGTTCCTTTCCCTGCAACGGGTTATTACTGGCAACCGGTGGCTGCTGTTCCTCATGCTGGTTGTGGGCCTGAGTTCGGAGCCGCTGATTTTTACAGGGTTTTTTATGATGATCATCATTTCCGGTGCAGTGAGGCCGCGACTGTCTGCTTCGCCTGCCAGTTCTCCCGTATTGCCTGCCTGAGAGAAGGTAATCAGGAGCGGGACTATCTTCCTAATGCAGCAATTCTTTGAAGTACTCTTTTATTTGCTTCTTTACGCTCCTTATCCCAAACCCATCCCCATTTATTAAAGTATTTAATGGCGGACTTAACGTGATAGCTGAGTAAAACTTTGTTTATATAAGATTCCTTTTTATAGCCGTGAATAATTGAAACAGCAGGGAAAAAGACCGTCTCTGAAACACGGTGTATCCGTCTCGTCAAGTCAACATCTTCGAGGTACATAAAATAACGCGTATCAAAGAAGCCTGTTTCCTTCAGCACCTTGGTCCTCAAAAACATGAAACATCCCGATAAATTCGGAATGTTGAGTATATGATTATAATCAAAGCCTGAAAGTTCATACTCTTCCTTTCGTTTCCTGAAAATGCCGGAATCGCCTAATAGTCTTCTTATTATAAGGTCCTGTGGAGTTGGTAACAGTTTACATAGCTTTTGCAACTCTCCATTTTTATAATAAACTTTAGGGAGCACTTGACCTATATCAGGATTGGATTCCATGAAGGTATAGATGCTCTCAAGGGTGCCGGCTTCAAACGTCACATCCGGGTTAAGCACTAAATGATATTTTGACTTTTCCAGTACTTCACTGAGCACAATGTTATGTGCTGCGCCAAACCCAATATTTTTATTCAGGAAGCGATAGTCAACTCTTGGATCTGTAGCTAGTTTTTCTAAAAAATTCGTTGGTGAATTGTCAACTAAGTACAACTTTACGTGCAAAGTTGTGTTTAGAAAACTATTAATTGCTCCTGCCAGCTCGTTTTCATCATTTTCGTAGATAACAATTGATGAAGTTATGTCATACATAATTTTGAACTCGGTATTCTTAACATTAAAGTAAACGATCGCCAACTTTCGGTTTGAAAGGGGGAAACAATAATACAATTTTTTACTATTTGCTTTATTAAATAGTTTCCCGAAGGCTTCACCGGGCTTTCAGCGTTAATTTATTATTCAAACGCAGCAGGTAAGAGATTATATATAAAACGCAATTCTTGACTACTTTTGCAATAAATTTTCCTGAGTAAACACAACCGATGAAAACAGCACTCATCACCGGCGTCACCGGTCAGGACGGCGCCTATCTTGCCGACCTCCTTCTCCGCAAAAACTACCAGGTGCATGGCATCAAGCGCCGTAGCTCCCTTTTTAATACGGACAGAATAGATCACCTCTATCAGGATCCTCATGAACAAAATATACATTTCAAGCTCCACTACGGGGACCTGACGGATTCTACTAACCTGATCCGTATTATCCAGGAAGTACAGCCGGAAGAGATCTACAACCTGGGGGCCATGAGCCATGTAAAAGTGAGCTTTGAAACACCGGAGTATACTGCCAATGCGGACGGGATCGGTACGCTCCGTATACTGGAAGCAGTACGCCTGCTGGGTCTGACGGATAAGACAAAGATCTATCAGGCCTCTACCTCTGAGTTGTACGGCCTGGTACAGGAAGTGCCGCAGTCGGAAAAAACGCCTTTCTATCCCCGGTCTCCCTATGGCGTGGCCAAGTTGTACGCGTACTGGATCACGGTCAATTACCGGGAAGCTTATAATATGTTTGCCTGCAACGGCATCCTGTTCAACCACGAAAGCCCGCTCCGTGGCGAGACCTTCGTAACCCGCAAGATCACCCGCGCTGTAGCCAAAATTGTTGCCGGCATGCAGGATAAGCTGTATATGGGCAACCTGGACGCGCAGCGCGACTGGGGCCATGCAAAGGATTATGTGGAAGCCATGTACCTCATCCTGCAGCAGGATCAGCCCGAAGACTATGTAATTGCTACCGGTATTACCACCACCGTACGCGATTTCATAAAAATGGCCTTTGCAGAAGCCGGGGTGGAGCTGGAGTTCAAAGGCAAGGATGCTGCCGAAAAAGGGATTGTTAAAAGCATCGCTACCGGTATCACCGCTCTCAAACCCGGGCAGGAGGTGGTAGCCATTGACCCACGTTATTACCGCCCGACGGAAGTGGACCTGCTGATAGGCGATCCCACCAAAGCGCAGTCTAAGCTGGGTTGGAAGCCCAAATATGACCTACCCGCCCTGGTAAAAGAAATGGTGGTGGCAGACATAGAACTGTTCCAGCGGGAAAAATTACTCAAAGACGCCGGTTATAAAATACTGAACCAATTCGAATAGCTTATGGAACAACAGCACAAAATATACGTGGCCGGACATCGCGGTATGGTAGGTTCTGCCATTGTCAGAAGGCTGCAGCAGGAGGGCTTCAATAATATCATCACCCGCACCTCCAAAGAGCTGGACCTGCGGGACCAGCAAGCAGTAACTGCTTTCTTTGCGGAGGAAAAGCCGGACTATGTATTCCTGGCCGCTGCCAAGGTAGGGGGTATTATTGCCAATAATACCTACCGCGCTGAATTCCTCTATGAGAACCTGATGATCCAGAGCAATGTGATACATCAATCCTATGTGAACGGAGTGCAAAAGCTGATGTTCCTCGGATCTTCCTGCATCTATCCAAAAATGGCCCCGCAACCTTTGAAAGAAGAGTACCTGCTTACCGGGCTGCTGGAGCCAACCAATGAGCCCTATGCCATTGCCAAAATAGCTGGTATCAAAATGTGTGATGCATACCGGGACCAATACGGCTGTAATTTTATTTCAGTAATGCCTACCAACCTTTATGGCCCAAATGATAACTACAACCTGCAAAATTCGCATGTGTTGCCCGCTCTGATCCGCAAGTTTCATGAGGCAAAGGTAAATGGAGCTCCTGAGGTAGTGATCTGGGGTACCGGTACGCCTAAACGGGAATTTTTGCACGCAGATGATATGGCCGCTGCCTGTTTCTTCCTGATGCAGCATTATAACGAAGCCGGGTTGATCAACATAGGCGTGGGGGAGGACATCAGCATCGCAGATCTGGCCCTTCTTATACAAGGTATTGTTGGTTATCATGGGAAGCTTATCTTTGATACATCCAAGCCCGACGGCACCCCCAGAAAGTTGATGGATGTAAATAAATTACATACCCTTGGCTGGAAAGCGCAGATAGGCCTGGAGGATGGTATCCGCAAAGTATATAATGAAGCAAAACGTGTAGATTTTATATAATCCATATCTTTGCTCATTCGCTTACAAACAATTACTTATGCTTCCCAAAGTCCATATGTTAGCTTTGCTAACAATAGGTTGCCTCATGTGTACCCGCCAGGTGCAGGCGCAAAGTGCAGGGCGTCAATATTCCCTAGGGTTCTATCAGCCCATGTCAGACAGCAGCAGCTATCACTCTTCCATGAGAGACTATATGGTGCAGCCGGTGTTTGCGCTGCCTGAAGATAGCGCCAGAAAAAGAAGCTGGTGGCACCGTAAGCTCTTCCAGGAGCACCTGTTGGAGTATACAGGGGACGATTATGAATTTTATGCCAGCTTCCTGCCTGATTTTCAGGTAGGCCACAGTAACCGGAACGGCACCACCTGGCTTAATACCCGTGGAGTGGTTGCGGGAGGTAAAATTGGAAATAACCTGACCTTTTACACGGAGTTTTATGAGAACCAGGGAAAGTTCGCGGAGTATATCGACAAATTTGGGCGCGCGACTCATGTGGTGCCCGGCCAGGGAGAATGGAAAGACTACGATAATGGAAAAGCGTTTGATTATGCCTACGCTTCGGCTCTTATTAACTATAAAGCCGGCAAACATTTTAATTTCCAGCTGGGGTATGACAAGAACTTCATTGGAGACGGCTACCGTTCCATGCTAATGTCTGATGTGCCTTTCAACTACCCTTTCTTTAAAATAGTTGCCAACGTAGGGCGTATCCAATACACCACCATGTGGGCCCAGTTTATAGATATGCGTTATCCCAAAGCCTCTTACGATAACGGTTATAGAAAGAAATGGGGGGTGTTCAACTATCTCGATTGGAACGTCAGCAAAAAACTTTCTGTTGGTCTCTTTGGTGGTGTGATATGGCAAGATTCCGACTCATCCGGTAAACGGGGCTTTGATATGAGCTATATCAATCCTATTATTTTCCTGCGCCCGGTGGAGTTTTCAGTAGGGTCTTCAGATAATGCGATAATGGGCTTGAATGTTAAATATGCTGTAACCCGTAACAGCGCGTTCTATGGTCAGTTCCTCCTGGATGAATTTAAGTTAAGTGAATTCACCAAAGGCACCGGCTGGTGGGGCAATAAGTTCAGTGGTCAGGTAGGATTTCGCTCCAACAATCTCTTTAATGTACCCAGCCTGAACGGACTTACTGAGGTGAATGCTGCCAGGCCGTTCACTTATTCCCAACGCACTTCGCTCAATAACTATGGTCATTATAACCAGCCCCTGGCGCACCCGCTGGGCGCCAACTTTGTGGAATGGGTAAATATTGCGGATTACCGCTATAAACGCTGGTTTTTGAGAGGAGAGGTGATGTATGCCCGGTATGGGTTGGATACCGCCAATACCAACTATGGTAAAGATATATTCAAATCATATTACACCCGTACCCAGGATTTCGATAACAAGATCGGTAACGGACTGACCACCAACCTGCTTTACCTGCAGGGTACACTGGCCTTCCTGTTAAACCCGAAGAATAATATGCGTTTAGAGGTATCGGTGATAGGCCGGAGAGAAAGTAACGACCTTGGCAGAACGAGTGAGCTTATTTTTCAGGTAGGACTGCGAAGCTCATTCAGGCAACTGTATTATGACTTTTAATGCATCAGAATAATAGCACGAAATGGTAGTGCAGGCAGGCTAAAATTTACCTTAAATTAGTAGCATACATTGCATCAATTTAAATTGTACATCTATGCCTGTCATCCTACTGCATTTGCTTGTTATTCTAGGCATTACTGCGTTGTACACACTTGTAACCGCAGTACCCGGAAAGTTGTTCCGGAAAAACAAAGCCGCCTAACCCGGTCCTATGTCCCTATTATTGGCGAAATACCATTAAAAGCATTATCGGCACAAAGCGCTTGGCCCCCCGTAAGTAACGGGGGGTTTTTTTACGCCCTCAGGGTACATGCAGTAGATTGCTAGTAAGAGATAAACAAATGGATT
>Ga0102592_1001091_pt1 | contig 33954 bp, 34 predicted proteins | sample AraplaCol_mMF_r2_FD_76861 | JGI IMG/M metagenome (GOLD analysis project Ga0102592, IMG submission 76861) | Arabidopsis root microbial communities from North Carolina, USA - plate scrape MF_Col_mMF_r2 (SPADES assembly) (version 2) | ecosystem: Host-associated > Plants > Roots > Endosphere...
GCCCCCGTGGTGCTGGCTGCAGGTCTTGGTGTATTCACCGCCGCAGCGCCCGCGCCGGCGCGCGCGGACGACCTGACCCGGGTGATCGTCGACATCGCCGACGTGGTCTATCACTCGGGATCGCCTTACTACCGCTACGACCGTGGTTACCGCGATCGCCTGATCGTCGTGAACGACTACCGCGGCCGCCCGACTTACTACCGCCGCGTCTATCGCGCCGGCCCGCCGTACGGCAATGCCTACGGTTACTACAACGCACCGCGCGGCAACTGCAACAAGCACGGCAGGTGCACGACGCACTACTACGATTCGCGCTACGACCATCGCAACGATCGCCGCTACTACACGCGCAGCGGCTACTACGGCGGGAGCTACTACCAGGACCGCCGCTGGGACGATCGCCGCTATGATCGCCGCGACCGCCATGACGGCGACCAGGGCAACCGCCGCTGGCGCGACGACGATTGATCGTGGCGGCGGACCATAAAGGGATGCCCGCTTGGCACCCTTTCGACGAAAGGAGCTGGACGATGGCGATGACGTGGAGGGCTCGACTGGGCGCGGTGCTGGTGGCCGCGGCGGCGACGCTGGGATGGGGCACGGCCTCGGCCCAGGAATACACGTTCGGCTGGAATCCGCGCACCGGCGATGCATGGGTCGACACATGGCTGGGCGACATGAATCGTTACGGCGCGCGCTATCGCGATCCTTTCGTCGACGAGATGGTGCGTTACTACGGCGCGCCGCGCGATCTGGTGAACGAACTGCTGGGCGAACGTCGCTGGGCACCCGGCGATGTGTACTTCGCATGTTCGATCGCCTCCGCGCTGGGACGTCCCTGCCGCTACGTCGCCGACATGTGGGAACGCGACCACGCGCAGGGCTGGGGTGAGGTCGCGAAGAACCTCGGCATCAAGCCCGGTTCGGCCGAGTTCCATCGCCTGAAGAAGGGCTTCGTTCCAAGTTACGACCGCTGGGGTCGCAGCATCACGATCGATGCGGATCTCGCACGCGACTATCCGGGTCGTCCGCGCGAGTCGGCCAAGCCGAAGAACGTGGGGTACCAGGCGTCCAATGGCAACGCCAAGGCTGCCACGCACCCGAAGGCGCAGGACAATGGCCATGCACCGGCCAAGTCGTCGCAAGGCAAGGGCAGCGCAGCATCGAAGGACCATGGTCAGGGCAAGGGCAATGCCGAGCCGAAAGGGCAGGGCAAGGGCAAGAACTGATTCATTGATCGCCAATCGCGAACGCTCATCCGTACGGCGGCTTCGGCCGCCGTACGCGTTCGTGCCGCTTATGATGAAGCGATGAACGCCGCCTCCTTCCGCATCGTAGATTACGCCCCGCGCTGGCGCGGCGACTTCGCCCGGCTCAACATCGAATGGCTCGAACGCTGGTTCACGGTCGAACCCATCGATCGCGAAGTGCTCGGCGATCCTGAAACCCACATCCTGGCGCCCGGCGGCCACGTGCTGTTCGCCATCGACGAACACGATCGCGTCGTCGGGACGGTGGCGCTCAAATGCGAATCGGCCGGCGTGTACGAAGTCACCAAAATGGCCGTCGCCCCGGAAGCCCGTGGTGCCGGCGTCGGTCGTGCGCTGATGCAGGGCCTGCTGGATGCGTTCCGCGCACGCGACGGGCGCGAACTGTTCCTGGAATCCAACAGTACGCTCGGCCCAGCGCTCGCGTTGTACGAAAGCGTCGGCTTCCGCCATCACCCCGCACCGCGGCCGGGCTCGCACTACGCGCGCGCCGATGTGTACATGGTGTGGGAGCCGGAAGGCGGTGGCTGAGGTTCTGCACATGCGGCAGGCGCATCCGAAATAGGCGAAAATCGGCCCGATGAACCTCTCGCCCACGCATCGCCAGGCGCCGGTGGCGATTCCGCCCGACCAGCTCCGCCTCTCCGTCGCCCCGATGATGGACTGGACAAAAGAATTCGGAAATCGCTAGGAAAAATGGCTATATTCGATTTCCATGTGCACATGGTGTGCAGATTAGGACGTCCCCAGTAAGTCGCGACTAAGTGGGCCGGCGGGGTGCTCCGGTGACACTTTCCTGCCTCAATGTGAGACTAGGGCCGACTTAGGGGGTCCGGGGATGTCCCAGCGCCGCTCAAACTTCACGCATCTGGCTCGCCTACAGGCTGATCTGGCCTTACTCGGTGCGGGCGCCGAGCGCTATTTTGCCGACGACCCAAACACCTGCCTGCTCAAGCTTCGCCAGTTCGGCGAATTGATGGCCCAGCAAGTCGCGGCGCGAGCGGCCATCTATACCCCCGGCGAGGACAACCAAGCCGCCTTGCTGTCGCGGTTAAAGGGGGCGGGTTGGCTGCCCCGCGATGCCGCCGATCTGTTCCACTGGCTGCGCAAGGCGGGCAACGAGGCAAGCCACCAGTTTGTCGGCGACCATCGGACCGCATTGCAAGGTCTGAAGATCGCCACTCAACTCGGTTTCTGGTTCCAGCGCAGCTTTGCCGACCCCAACTTCAAGGGCGGTGCGTTCATCCCGCCCGAGCCGCCAGCAGACGAGTCAGTAGCACTGAAGGCCGAGCTCACCGAGTTGCGGCAAAAGTTCCGGGCAGAGACCGAGCGCGCCCAGACTGCGCAGCAACTCGCCGCACAAGCTAAGGAGGAGGCCAAGCTGTGGGAAGCCCTGGCTGTCGATGGCAGCCAGACGGTGGAGGCACTGGAAGCCCGGCTCACCCAGGTGCAAGCCGCCTCTGCCGAGCAGCTCGCAGAGCTGCAGACCAAGGCAGCGGACAAGCCGAAGGAGTCCCTGTATCAATTGATGACGCAGGCGGACCACGCCGCCAGTCAGATTCAGCTGGACGAAAAGGCCACGCGCGAGCTGATCGACCAGCAGCTGCGAGAGGCTGGCTGGGAAGCCCATTCCGCCCATCTTCGGTACAGCGCCGGCACTCGGCCCGAGCCCGGCCGGTACCTCGCCATCGCAGAGTGGCCCACCGCCAGCGGTCCGGCCGATTACGCCCTGTTCGTCGGCGCCGAGTGCGTGGCCGTGGTTGAAGCCAAGCGCAGCGCCAAGCACGTGCCCTCAAGCATCGACCAGGCCCGACGTTATGCCAAAGATGCGCGGGACGAATCCGGCGCGCTGATGCCGGCGCAGTGGGGACAATTTCGCGTACCGCTGGTATTCGCGACCAATGGCCGCCCGTTCCAACAGCAATTCAAGGAAGTCAGCGGCATCTGGTTCTGCGACTTGCGGCGCTCAACCAACCACCGCAAGGCGCTTGACGGCTGGTACACCCCGCAGGGCATCCGTGAACTGCTGAAACAGGACGTCGATGAGGCCGAAAAGAAGCTCGACAGCATCGGCTTCAAGTTTGGATTCCCGCTGCGGGATTACCAACGGCGCGCGATCCTGGCCACGGAGGACGCCATCAAGGCCGGCCAAGAAAACGTGCTGCTGGCGATGGCCACCGGAACCGGCAAGACCAAGACTTGCATTGCGCTCGTCTATCGGTTGCTGAAGGCGCAGCGTTTTCGACGAATCCTTTTCCTGGTCGACCGCACCGCGTTGGGCGAACAAGCCGCTAACGCGTTCAAGGAAACTCAGATGGAGTCGCTGCAGCGGTTCGCCCAAGTGTTCGGTATTAAGGAGATCGATGAGCAGCAACCCGAAGCCGATACGAAAGTGCACATCGCCACAGTACAGGGGCTTGTCAAGCGCATTCTCTACGCAGAAGACGGCGGCCTTCCGGTCGATGCCTACGATTGCATCGTGGTTGACGAATGTCATCGCGGCTACCTGCTAGACCGGGAGATGAGTGAGGTCGAGGTCCAGTTCCGCGATCAGTCCGACTACATCTCTAAGTACCGCCGGGTGCTTGACCACTTCGATGCGGTGAAGGTTGGTTTGACGGCCACTCCCGCCTTACACACCACGGAGATCTTCGGTCCACCAGCATTCGTCTACTCCTACCGTGAGGCCGTGCTGGATGGCCATCTTATCGACCACGACCCGGCTCAGCGCATCCGTACGAAGCTGAGCGAATCGGGCATTCACTATGAGGTCGGCGAGGAGGTGGCGCTCTACAACGATAAGACCCAAGAGCTAGATCTGTTCAATACGCCGGACGAGCTCGACTTTGAGATTGGTGAGTTCAACCGCAAGGTCGTTACCGAGCCCTTCAATCGGGTCGTCTGCGCAGCTCTGGCCGATCGCCTTAATCCAGCCGGCCCGGACAAAACTTTGGTCTTCTGCGCCACCGACCTCCATGCAGACATGGTGGTGCGGCTGCTGAAGGAGGCCTTTGAGGCGAAGGGCATCGACATCGACGACGACGCCATCCTCAAAATCACCGGTAATGCGGACAAGCCTCTGCAGTTGATCCGCCGCTATCGCAACGAGGCTAATCCAGTCATCGCCGTGACTGTGGACCTGCTGACCACCGGTATCGATGTGCCATCCATCAGCAACCTCGTGTTCCTGCGCCGGGTCAACAGCCGCATCCTGTACGAGCAGATGCTGGGTCGCGCCACGCGTCGCTGCGACGAGATCGGAAAGGAGGTCTTCCGCATCTTTGACGCGGTGGATCTGTACGCCAATCTGGAAGCCGTCAACAGCATGAAGCCGGTGGTGCAGAACCCGAACATCGGCTTCACCCAGTTAGCCAAAGAGATCATCGCGCACCCGCAGGAGGCCATCGCCCAGCAGGCGCGCGAACAGCTACTCGGTAAATGGCAGCGGAAAAAGCGGCACCTGACCGACGCGCAGTCTCATGCCTTGAGGCAGGCCGGGTGCGATCCACAGGACTTCGCTGATTTCCTAAAGAGCAAGGACATCAAACAGTTAGCCGAATGGTGGTCCAACCGCGTCGCGCTGGGCGAACTGCTGGATCGCAAGCGCGACGTTCCCGTCGCCCCGCTGGTTGTGTCGACGCATGAAGACGAGCTAGTCGACGTCGCCGCTGCCTACGGCCGCCCGGACGACTATCTCGATCGCTTTACCCTCTTTGTGAAAGAGAAGAGCAACACCTTGCAAGCACTAATGGCCGTGGTCCAGCGTCCACGCGAGCTGACCCGCCGTGATCTAATGGAGTTGGTCGTCGCGCTGGAGAATGCGGGTTTCGACGAAAAGTCCTTGACCCATGCCTGGGCGCGGAAATCCAATCAGGAAATCGCCGCACGTGTACTTGGTTTTGTCCGTCAGGCCGCGCTGGGCGACCCGTTAATCCCATTTGATCAGCGTGTCGACGCCGCGGTGCACCGGATCAGCCAGCGGCGAAAGCTGACGCTGGTCCAACAGGACTGGCTCAAGCGTCTGGCCAAGCAGGTCAAGGCGAACATCGTGCTAGACGAGTCCCTTATCAACGAAGGGCCGTTTGGCCAGCAGGGCGGATTCACGCGCCTCAACCAGATTTTCGATCAGCAGCTGCACGAGGTGCTTGCCGATATGAATGAAGCTATCTGGCAGTCCGCTGCCAATCAGTAAGTAGAAGGATCAATGAGCAATATCACCACCGACATCGTCGCCAAACTCTGGAACCTCTGTAACGTCCTTCGCGACGACGGCGTGACCTACCACCAATACGTGACCGAGCTTACCTATCTGCTATTCCTGAAGATGGCAAAAGAGACGGGAACCGAGGCACGGCTCCCGTCGGGCTATCGCTGGGACGATCTGGAGCGACAGGCCGCCCCCGAGCGATTGGAGTTCTACAAGGTCATGCTGATCCACCTCGGCAGCCACGGCTCGACGATCACCCAGGAGATCTTTACTAATGCCAGCTCCTTCATCAAGAAACCAGCGACGCTGACCGCGCTGGTTAGCGCCATCGATGAGATCGACTGGTATTCGGCCAAACGCGAGGGTTTGGGCGACCTTTACGAAGGCTTGCTCGAGAAGAACGCCAGTGAGAAGAAGTCCGGTGCGGGTCAGTACTTCACCCCGCGCGTGTTGATCGACAGCATGGTAGCTCTGATGCAGCCAAAGCTTGGCGAGTCGATCCAGGATCCGTCAGCTGGCACGGGCGGCTTCCTGATCGCGGCAAATCACTACATCCGCGAACACAACGACATAGAGGCGCTGGACCAGAAGGGCTACAAGGCTTACCGCCGCCAATTCCATGGCATGGAACTAGTCCAGGATACCCACCGCCTTGGCCTGATGAACTTGATGCTGCACGACCTGGAATCAGACGAGAACAGCGGCATCCGATTTGGTGACACGCTCTCCAGTGATGGCCAGCAGCTGCCCAAGGCCAACCTGATCCTGTCCAATCCGCCTTTCGGGACTAAGAAGGGTGGCGGGTTGCCGACTCGCGACGACTTCACTTATCCCACCAGCAACAAGCAGTTGGCTTTCTTGCAGCACATATATCGCACGCTCAAGCCCGGTGGCCGGGCCGCAGTAGTGCTGCCGGACAACGTGCTGTTCGAAGGCAACGTCGGAAGGCAGATCCGCGTCGATCTCATGGACAAGTGCCGCCTCCATACGATCCTGCGCCTTCCAACCGGCATCTTCTATGCACAAGGTGTTAAGACCAACGTGCTCTTCTTTACGCGCGGAGAGAAAGAGAAGGGGTGCACGGAGGAGGTCTGGGTGTACGACCTGCGCACGAACATAGCGCAGTTTGGAAAGCGGACCCAGCTCACGCGTCGGCATTTTAAGGATTTTGAAGCGGCCTTCGGAAAGGATCCGCAAGGCGCTCCTGTGAGCCTTGGTAAGCGGAAAGACACCGGCGAAGGAGGTCGTTTCCGCAGATTCACTCGCGACTGGATCGCCAGGCGTGGCGACAACCTTGACATCTCCTGGATGAAGGACGAGAGCGACGCAGGCACTGGCGAACTGCCGGCGCCAGCTGTGCTAGCGCGTGAAGCGATGGCCGAGCTTGAGGGTGCATTCGAAGAGCTTCGCGTTGTTCTCGCGGAGTTGGGCGAGGATTTTGAGGGCGAGGTGCTGGAGTGAGCGAGCTTCCTTCTGGGTGGGTTGAGACGACTATCGCCGACGTCACTGACTACGTATCACGTGGCAGGTCTCCCAAGTATGCGGAAAAGAGCTCCCTTCCCGTTGTGAATCAGCGGTCGATTCGCTGGTTCGGCATTCAGCAAGAACACTTGAAATTTATTCACCCAGATCAGTTTCCCCAATGGACGGAAGAGCGATTCATCCGGGAAGGCGACATCCTCTGGAACAGCACCGGGACGGGGACGATTGGTCGCGCATGCCTCGTCAGGACAGATGACCTTTCCCCGCCGAAGGTGGTCGACAGCCATGTGACCATCGTGCGGCCGCGACGTGATGTGATTGACCCGAGATATCTGTTTGCGTGGATTCGAGGGCCTGAAGTCCAGCACTCCATCGAGGATCTCGCGACCGGAACCACCAACCAGATCGAACTGGGTCGTGCCACCGTGATGCGCACTCGCGTTCCGCTCGCTCCACTCGCCGAGCAGAGGCGCATAGCCGATAAGGTCGAAGCCTTGCTCGCGGGTGTGGACGCTTGCCGTGAGCGCCTCGACCGCATCCCCGGAATCCTCAAGCGTTTTCGCCAAACCGTACTCGCCACGGCTGCCAGCGGAAAGTTGACGGAGCAATGGCGTGCGGAGCGAGGGCAGTCCAACGAAACTAGGCTCTGCGCGTTGGGTGAAACAGGCATCGAAGTTCCGGCATGCTGGAGACTAGAAAGCCTTACGAGCATCATCGATCCTAAGCGGCCACTGTGTTACGGGGTGGTGCAGCCGGGGCCGGAAGATACTACTGGGATCCCGCTCATTCGAGTCCAGGATATGGAGAACGGGGCCGTTCTAGTGGAACAGCTGCGCACCATATCCGCGGAAGTCGACCAACAATATCGCCGCTCGAGGGTGCAAGCGGGGGATTTGTTGATATCAGTCGTAGGAACCATTGGGCGAACCGCCGTCGTTCCAAAGAAGGTCGAAGCCAACATAGCCCGCGCTATCGCCCGCGTTGCGTGCAGGGCAGGGGTTGAGTCACGCTGGGTCAATACCTGGCTATCCTCAAACTTGCTGCAGTGGTGGCTTGTGTCAAGCTCCAATGAAGTGGCACGAAAGACTCTGAATCTCTCAGATCTGGCGGGGACCCCAATAGCCGTACCGCCGGAGGATGAGCAGAAAGAGATCGTTCGGCGGGTCGAATCGCTCTTAACCATCGCGGACAGAGCACAGGACCAGTACGAGCGCGGTCGAGAGCGACTTGACACAATTTCGCCTGCGCTGCTCGCCCAGGCATTTCGCGGCAAGCTCGTTCCGCAGGATCCCAGTGATGAACCCGCACAGGAACTTCTGGCGCGATTGCGCGCTTCGCCGCCCCCGACGATGAAGCCAAAGCGTCTTCGCCAAAGTACGATCGAGATGGAACCAGCTATGAAGAGCACCGACAAGGACAAGCTTAAGACAGCCATCCTGAAGCTGAAGAAGAATAGCTTCTCGTTTGACGAACTTCGGATCAGCGTGGGAGGAGACTACGAGTTGATCAAGGATGCCTTGTTCGAACTCCTACAGGAGCCGGATCCTGTTGTGCGCCAGGTCTTCGATAAGAAAACGAAAGCAATGCACATCGTGCGAGTGGAGCCGTGAAGCTCACTCGCGTTCACATCATCAAGGCGGCGACCTGCGGCGGGCTACTGGATGGGCTCGATATCGCCTTGAGAGGTGAGCCGGGGGGCTCCGAGCGCTTTGACCCATTGTGCCTTGTTGGCCCCAATGGCGCTGGAAAATCGCAGTTCCTTCAGGTTGTGGCGGAGGCATTTCAGACTACCTTTCATGCATGCGCGCCAGACGAAGAGCGGGCACCAGGAAATGAAGGGCTCCAGTTTGAGATTGAGTACTACATAAGGCCCGCTGGTGCCCGGAAGGCAGTTCTGATTCGTTTGTCGCGCAAGGATGACGGCAAACGACGCTCTGCGCTAAGAGTTGATCGCAAGGAAGGCCTTGATTGGGTCGAGTGCCCGGTGGGAGACGCGAGAACCCGCGCCTTGCTCCCAACCAGGGTTATCGGCTACACCTCTGGCGATAACGAAACGCTGAGCCTGCCTTTCCTAGTCAGTCGCAGTGGGTATGCAGAAGCTGTTGCGACTCAAGCTTTGACTCGCAAGTCTGGGGCGAAGCAAAAACCTGTCCAAGATACACGTTTGATGCTCGTGGACTATGGCACCCATCTCGAGGTGCTCGTAGCCAACCTAGTGCTTGGATCACTTAGTGAGCGATCGGCATTGCTTCAAGAGGCTAAGCTTAATGACATTCACTCCTTCCGTTGCGTGGTGCAGCTCGCGCATAGCGCCGCGCCAAAGATCGGGTCCCGAAGGGGAGTGGGCACTGGCGGAAAAGGGGTGCAACTGACAGCGGAGCTCGAGGGCTATATCGACAAGCTGAAGCGCTGCTCGACATGCCATTCATACGCTGAAAAATCGGAGACGTACATCTTCGACTTTCTGGTCACGGATGATACTAGAGCGGCGTTCGCCTACTTCTGGAGCGCATCGATTGACCTCTACTCTGCGCTCCATAAACTTTCAATGCTGAACGACCTTGCGATCCCAAAGGCGGCGCGCGAGCGTCTGCGACGCGATATCAAGTCCAGGCGATTTGCTTCCAGGCTCCCCGAGCCGCAGGACGAGGACCGGGTCTTCCGATTTGAACAGGTTCGATTCCTGCCAAAGACGGGCGATGGCGTTGTTGACTATGTTTCGTTGTCGGACGGCGAGCATCAGCTCGCCCAGATACTGGGGACGATGTGCATGGCCTCTTCGGCCGACGCTCTCTTTCTCCTAGATGAGCCGGAATCGCACTTCAATCCGCAATGGCGAGTGAAGTTCACCTCTCGGTTGCTGGATTTGCCTACAGCCAACGGAAAGCGCAGCGGGTCGCGCAGTGCATCCGCACGCCAGGACTGCTTGATCACTACTCACTCGCCATTCGTGCCGTCTGATATGCGGCGGGAAAATGTTCTCATCTTCAAGAAATCCAAGGGGGTCGAAGTTGTTCGGCCTGGCATCGAGACATTCGGTGCGACCTTTGACACGATCCTTGAGGAGTGCTTTGACGTCAGTCCGCCGATGTCTGAAGTTCCGAGGCGAGAAATTGCCGACCTCATGGAGACTCAAGACACGGACAAGATTCGTGCGGGCGTTGCGCGCCTCGGTGATTCTGTCGAGAAGGTCTTCTTATTGGATCGTCTCCGGCAGCTATCGAAGCAGGAGGCGTCTAAGTAGTGCTCTTTGGATACCCCATCGACGCAACTAGTAATAACTGGCTGCATGAATGCATCTGCGAGGCGATCAAGGCCGTTCACTCTGCGATCGATGACGAAGGAGCCTATCCCGGGTGGCCTGATGTTCTGCCCGAAGAACACCGAGAAAAGCTCAAAACGCGTAGAGGGGTACGGGATAAGTTGGTTGGTTACGACTTAGCCGTGCGCCAACTGTCGAAAGAGCAGCGTGACTTGATTCTCGATGCTTTAGAGGGCCAGAACCGCGTCGCGGACCTGCTCGCGGGCGATTTCGACTGCGTACTTCTGGACGGCCTGCCGAAGGCGGTGCGGCCGCTCGTGTCGGATCTGTTTGGATTCGCCTTCGAGTTGCTTTCAGAGTTCCGCATTAGAGATGAGCAGTACCAGGCAATATATTCGGCAAGGGACGACCACGTTTGTCCTTTTTGTGGGACGGAGTTCTTCGATGCCCCTGGAGCGGCTCGAGAGGATCTGGATCACTATCTAGCAAGAAAGCACTATGCGTTTGCAGCGGCAAACCTGAGGAACTTGGTTCCCATGGGGCACAAGTGCAACTCACGTTACAAGAAGGCGAGTGACCTGTTGCGCAAAGCGGATGGTGAGCGACGAATTGCTTTCGACCCGTACGTGCACAACGAGCTCAGTGTTTCTCTGGACCAAAGTCAGCCGTTTGGTGGGTCGACTGAAAATACCCCTAGCTGGAATATACAGTTCGTTCCTGACAGTGCTGCAGTGTCGACTTGGGACGAGGTTTTCGCTGTTCGCGAACGGTACCGAAGAGACCACTTGGATCCAGATTACCCGAGATGGCTGCGGCTCTTTGCGGGCTGGGTCAGGGGTATGGCGGTACCAACGGATACGGATGCTAGCCTTCTTGAGGCACTCCAGCGATTCGAGGAGAGTTGGGCCCAAGATGGGATGCGAGATCGTGCCTTTCTGAAGGCTGGGGTTTTTCGCATGCTGCGGCGGCATTGTGAGGCCGGAAACGAGCGCCTGAAGCAGCAGCTTCGGGATCTCACCGCGCCGGCCGATCCCGTAGCCTAGTTAGGTAGCTCAATGCTGAAGTTTGACAAACGAGGACAAGATGGAGCTCCCGGAATTTGCTCGCTGGATCCAACCGCTCATGAAGGCGTTATCTGAGTTGGGCGGAAGCGCCCGTCCCCAGGAGGTGGTCGATCTTGTCGCCAAAAATGAAGCCGTATCCGACGAGATTCTCAACCAGACCCTGGCGAACGGTTTTCCTCGGTTTACGAACCAAGTGCATTGGGCGCGCTTCTTCTTGGCAGAGAGCGGGCTGATTGATCGCTCGCGCCGAGGCGTATGGAGTCTGAGTGAAGAAGGGCGCGCGCGCGTCAGTATGACGACCGCCGAGGTTCGTAGCCTTGTGGACGCGGTTCAGCGAAAACATGCGTCTGGGTCCAGCGAGTCGAGAACGGCAAGTCAAACCGCAACGATCCCCATGATCCCCGTCGCTGCTACGGAACAGGAAGCGGCGCCCGAAGACCTGGAGGACAACTACCGGGATCGCCTGCTGGGACTGCTGAAGTCACTTCCGCCATCTGGATTTGAGCGGTTATGCCAGCGGCTTCTTCGTGAGGCCGGATTTGCTGAGGTCGAGGTAACAGGGCGAAGCGGAGACGGCGGCATAGACGGTCATGGTCTGCTAGCCCTCAATCCGTTTGTGACCTTGCGCGTGTTATTTCAGTGCAAACGCTACGACGGCAGCGTTGGGCCCGGTGCCGTGAGAGATTTTCGTGGTGCGATGCAAGGGCGTGCCGACAAGGGAATTGTCCTGACTACAGGTGGCTTCACCGCTGACGCTCGCCGAGAAGCGGTTCGAGATGGTGTGCCTCCGATTGAGTTGGTCGACGGACCAAAGCTTATAGATCTCTTCGAGCAGCTTGAATTGGGCTTGCGTCCAAGAACGACATACGAGATAGACTCCGCGTTTTTCAGCCAGTACAAGAACTCTCAGTCGGTATAGTTTGCAGATATGCGTCTGCAGCGCCAGCGCTGAGAGCGTTGGACTGTCGCCTGCATTCCTGGTTCCGGCTCAGCGAGCGCCAGTGGCTTGCGCTATCGCGACCGCAAGACTGGACGCAATCCCCGTCGTGCCCTATCGAGCATCCAGTTCGCCACGTCTGCGGTGTCGAATACCCACTCATCGCCTTTTCCTGCGGCGCGCTTAATGTAGGGGCAGCCTAGGTCGACCCACTTGTCGATGTCGGCCACGGAGGTGCCGAACACCTTTGCCAAGCCGGCACGGTTCACTCGGCGGATTTCCGGGATCGAAGATGTCTGGGCTGCTTGGGCCATAGCCTTGTGTTACCTGGTCAGAGATAGAAGAAAAAATGATCGAAATCGCACGCACACTGCGAACGATGAGGTGTCTCCGGCCCCGCAGACCCACCCCGGCTCGGAAGGACCCAAGGAACTCTCGAGGTGGGTGCGACCGGTGGTGGGTGGTGTCCTAGAGTCAGGATCTCCTCGACCCGATGGCAACCGAGAGACTTAGGTAAATCTGTCGAGAGAGTGATCACCACTCACCACCAAGGCCAGATTGGCTATGTCCGACAGTGTTTGGCCGTGGTGGCGATGTACGGGACGAGTCGTCAGAGCGGGCCCCGATCGAATCGATTTTGCTGCGCGCTGTGGAACAATCTCAGGCGCGCGTAGGGCAGGTGGTACACCGTGTAGCCCTTGGATAGCTTGTGGCTAAACAGCTTTCGCAACAGAGCGGAGGCTTTCCGCGTGTCGGCTTGCTTGGGATTCACGAATCCAAGTTCGTCGAGCACTTCGCTGGCCGACATATAGCGGCAAGGCGGCTGGCCGGTGTCATAAGTGGCCAAGATCAACTCTTCCACCCTGTCCAGACTCCGGAACGCCTCGTTGTGTTCGCCGACCATACGGTTTTCGTCGGCACTGAGATGCCAAGACTCTCCTGATTCGACCTGGTGCAGCGCTTCGGCCCATACCTGCTGCATGTCGACGGAGTGCCGATAATCAACGGCGCTCACCTCGATGGGCCAGAAACGCCGATTGCTGGTGTCGTCAGCAAGAAACCGGACGTTGTTCACGCTGCCAAAGAAAGCGGTTCGGCGGGGATAGATGTTCGCCTCGCGCGCGTACGGGGGCCGAATCTCGTCGTGGCTGCGACTCAGAAATCCCTTCAGTGCCTCAATGTCGGACTTGTTGAATGTCGCGCCAATTTCGCCAAGCTCCACAAGCCACCGACGTGTGACCTCAAGCAACGAGTCCTTGTTATCTACAACGAGCGTTGCACTGGCGCGAAACTCGTCAGCGCAGAGGGAATCGAAGAAGCGCGTCTTACCGATACCACCGTTCGGATCAACGAGAACAAGAACGTGCTCGAACTTGGTCGCATGGCCCGACATGATTGCTACCGCACCCCTGAGCCACTTGCAGAAGAGGAGTTCGGAGATGGCAAGCTTCGCGGGATCAGAGAGGGTCAAGCATTGGAAAAGCTCGGTAATGCGCCGCTTACCATCCCACGGCCTCGACGTCACCCATTCAAGCGCGGGATTGTAGGTATCACGGGCTGCAACAGACCAGATGTTGCCAGCCACGCGAGTGTGGGGATAGGCGTTGATCGTGCAGAGGCGTTCAATAAGCGCCAGGTTTGTGTTGCCTGAAAGTTCACCTTCGAGGCGCTGGCCGGCGACCCAGGTTTCGATCTTTCGAGCCATTTCGTTGTAGCGGACGCGTACGCTGTATGCGCTCAGAAGGAGAGCAAGGTTGTCGTCCGTGCCATGGGCGCGCAGGAACTCCTGGCGGCCGTCTTTCGAGACGCGCTTCTCAACTTGGTTCGGGTGGTAGACGTGCAGCGGATTATCGATCGGCTTGCTGAGCTCCTGGATGGCTGCAGCATAGTCCCGCTTTGCTTCGAGCTCCGCGCGTTCGGCGTCTGTCAGGTTCGGTTCGTACAACAACGCCCGGGCCGCAGCCATTACCTCTGCGAAGGCGTTGGTGCAATGCAGGTGCGTTGTTGTTCTTGTGCGGCTCACAGCATCGCCCCCGTCCGATGGTTGCGTTCGCGCACAAGCGAGCGCAGATAGTCAGAGACTGCATCCCTCGGATACAGCACGCGATTGCCCAGTCGAATGTACGCCGGGCCTTGTCCCCGCTTTCGCCAAGCCTCCACGGTTCCGCGTGTGGCGCCAGCGAGTAGGCGGAAGTCGTCTTCCACCAGGCAACCCAGGCTATCCGCCATCCGGCGGATGCGTTCGACATCTTCTTCGTGGTCTATGACCATGTGTCCCCGTCGTTTCCGGCGGCATGCCGGTCTGTGTACGGGACTATTTCAATTTCCGGGGACCTTCTGGCGCCTGCACGTTGATCGACCATTTCTTTCGATCAACGTCAGTCCTGCGATTCGGGTGCCTCTTCCGGGGCAGTAGCCATCTCTATGCCCGACCTCACGATGCGTGGACCCACTTCTAGGCCCATGTGCTCCCCAAGGCACTTCACGAATTGGGCAAACCACGCCGCCGAGTCCTTAGGCGGAGCCGTGCCAGGCAGCCGTGTGTCACACCAGTCCGGACTAAACCTCGGTGCAGTCTTGTCCCCAGGACGGATGGTTCCGGTCAGCTGCACGTGGAAACTCGCCAGATTTGCAACCAACGCCCGTGCCCGGGCCTGCTTCGGTTTGTCCTGTCGGGAAGCTTCCTGGCGGGATCGCACGTAACCTGCAGTGGCTTCGAGCGCATTAACCCATTCCCAGGTCTGCTCTAGAAAGCCCATCCGTTCGAGGGCGGCTATCCGCTCCACCATATCAGGAGGTATCGGCGACTCCGGCACGAGGCAGGCTTCGCGGGTGTACATGGCGAGAGTTGCGGCAGCCGACTCACCGAGGCCATTGATACTGGCGAGGAGGCGTCTTGCATCCGATTGGATCTTCTCGATCCTCTGTAGCTGCTCGGCCATCGGCTCATCGTCCCCCTGCGGCATTTGCGCAAGCTGACTGGCGTATGCAACAAACCTTTCCCGCTGCGCTGGATCAAGGCCAGACTCTGCGATGTGCATTTCCAACCAGCCAAGAATTTCGGCTGGCAGGTGTTGCGGGTTGAGCCAGACGCCCAGCTGGCTCGAGAAGTTGGGCTTAGACCGTGTAGCCATGTCAGGCAACCTTGTCGACGATGGCATGCACGTCTTCCGGCTTGATCGACGTATACCGGCGCAGCATGGTCCAGGTCTTATGTCCTGTCAGTAGTGCCACACGTGGTATGTCGAGTCCCATTCGGAAGAATTCTGCAGTAGCTCGGTGGCGCAGGTCGTGCATATGCAAGTCTACGATCGGCGGCTGGGTTAGCTTGCAAGCGCGCGTGAACGCGGTGGAGACGGAATCAGCTTGAACCCCAAACAGTGAGCCTGTCTCGCGATCCCGTGCCAGCTCCGTCACGATCTCAAGTGCTGCGGGCAGCAGCGGGACGGTCTGATTGTTCCCGACCTTGTTTCGGGGGTCTTTGCGATCACGGATTAGGGCGGTCTTTCGCGTAAGGTCGATGTCTTCCACCCTCAACTCACAAATTTCGCCCAGGCGCATTCCGGTCGCCAGCGCGAAGCGGCAAAGGGTTGGCATGTCGATCTTCTGACGTGGCCGGGATTCCCAGTGCGAGAAGAGCAAGCGCAGTTCGGCGTCCGTGGGCTCTCGGTCACGCTCCTTGCTCCGAGTCTCCAAGCCCCGATGTTTGAGCGATGCGCGCGCCTGGCCTGGTAGTTCTGCAGGAAGGTCCCAGTGGCGAGCATGTCGCCCCCACTTCAAAACGGCGCCCAAGAACGACAGGTCGGCTGCGATAGTGACCCCACCGGCACCGTCAGTGATGCGCTCGTCGATGAAGTCGCGCAGCACCATTGCCGACAGCGCCTGTAGCTTCACCTTTCCAAGCCGCGCTTTGAGCATTGCCAGGGTTGCGATCTTCGTCTTACCGCCAGAACCCGCGCGCGTGGCCATATATGCCTCGATCAGGTCCGAGAGGGTCGCGCCTTTCGGGGGCTGCGCATGGCCGCTGGCGGCAACTTGGTGGGCTTGGCCTTCGGTTACCCGCGCCCATGCCTCCGCGTCCCGTTTCAGCGGAAAGGTAGCGGCCCGATACAATCCTCCGCGTCGAACCTGTACTCGCCACTTGCCCGACGGCAGCTGGGTGTATGAGGCCATGTGCAATCTGTGTCCGTCCAATCGTTTACCGATTATGGCCTCAACCGCTCCCTCATGTGCACCTAATGTGCACGAATGGTTGCACATGGTCGTTTTGAGCAAAGCATATGAGCGACAAAAAACATATAAATCAATACGTTATGAGTCTGCGCCTGTCCGTCGCCCCGATGATGGATTGGACCGACACGCACTGCCGTGTCTTCCATCGCCTGCTCGCACCGCATGCGCGGCTGTATACGGAGATGGTGCATGCCAACGCGGTGATCCATGGGGATCGCGCGCGGCTGCTGGCGATGGATCCGGTGGAGCATCCGGCCGCGTTGCAACTCGGTGGCAGCGAGCCGGAACTGCTCGGCCCGGCGGCGAAGATCGGCGCCGAATACGGATTCGACGAGATCAACCTCAACTGCGGTTGCCCGTCCGACCGCGTGCAGGCCGGGCGCTTCGGCGCGTGCCTCATGCGCGAGCCGCAGCTGGTCGCCGAGAGCGTCGCGGCGATGGTCGAAAGCTGCGACGTGCCGGTAACGGTGAAATGCCGTCTCGGCGTGGACGACGACCACGACTGGGACCGCTTCAACGCCTTCATCGACACCGTCGCCGCCGCAGGTTGCGGCATGTTCGTGATCCATGCGCGCAATGCGTGGCTGCAGGGACTTTCGCCGAAGGAGAACCGCGAGGTTCCGCCCCTGCGTTACGACTGGGCGTATCGCCTCAAGCGCGAGCGTCCGCAGTTGCAGATCGTCGTCAACGGCGGCATCGCGACGCAGGAGGAAGCCACCGCGCATCTGGCGCACACCGATGGCGCGATGCTCGGCCGCGCGGCGTACCACGACCCGTACCTGCTGCATCGCCTCGACGTCGCCTGGTTCGGCGGCGAACTGCGAAGCCGCGGCGAACTGCTGCGTGCGATGCGTCCTTACATCGAAGAACAGCTCGCGCGCGGCGTGTACCTCAAGCACATCACGCGTCACCTGCTCGGGCTGTTTGCGGGCGAACGCGGCGGTCGTGCATTCCGGCAGGTGCTGAGCGAAGGCGCGCACAAGCCGGGTGCGAACTGGTCCCTGATCGAAGAGGCGATCGCGATCACCGAATCCTTCGCCAATGAACGCATGGACGCCGCATGATCACGCGCGATGCCACCGCGTTCTTCGAGCATGCCCGCACGCTTGCGCACGATTTCGGCCCGGCGACGGCGCAGGCGGCGTTCCTTGTCGCGCCGGAAGGCTTTTGCCTGGCCGAGCAGTCCGCGCAGGACAACCTCTACATGGCGCAGGCGTCGTGCTTCGATGCCGATTGCGCGCTGACGCAGCATCGGGCGCTGCACCGTGCGATGTCGCAGGTGGTGCCGACGATCTGCTTCGCTGGCGACGCTGAAACGCCCGATGCCGTGTTTCCCAACAACGTGTTCGCCACGGCGGCCGGGCGCTACGTCGTGGGCCGCATGCGGCATCCGGTGCGCCAGCGCGAAGCCGAACGGGCCGACATCCGCAACTTCCTCGGCGGCGTCATGGATTACGCCGAGATCGACCTCTCCACGCAGCCGCATCCCTGCGAACTGACTGGTTCGCTGGTGATCGATCGCGCGCACGGCATCGGCCTGTGCGGGCTGTCCGAACGTTGCGACGAGGAGGGCGCCCGGCTGATGCATGAAGCGCTTGGCCTGCGGGCCACGTTGATGTTCGACCTGGCGCCGGGCGAATACCACGCCAACGTCGTGCTGGCCGTGCTCGCGGGGCGGGCCGTGATCGTCAGCCCGCGCGGTTTCGCCGATCCGGCGGTCCCGCAGGCCATCGCGGACTTCTACGCGCCCAATGCCGTCGTGCTGTCCCAGGCCGAACACACGGCCTTCGCCGGCAACGCCATCTCTCTGTCCAGCGACACCGTCTGGATGAGCGCCCGCGCCGCCGACGCGCTCGATCCGCGGAACCGTCAACTCCTTGCCGCAGCAGGCTTCCAGGTGAAGGCAGTGGAGCTGGATGCGATCGAAGCCGGCGGCGGCTCGCTGCGCTGCTGCATCGCCGAAATCTTCTGACGCACGGCCGGGCTGGGGGCGGGCTGGCGCCACGGTCTGAACACCGGGCGAGCCCAATCGGAAAAGTTCAGACCGGATTCACCGCCTGATTTCGAGAATGCACACTGTCGCACGGTCGTGCGATATTGCCCCGTTCGCGTGCCCAGCCTCGATGAAGATGCCGTCTTTCCGCCCCATGTCGTTCGTCCTGCTTGCCGCGCTGCTCGCGTCGGCCGGCGCCGTGTCGGCACAGGATCGCGGCGGCCCTCCGGAGCGCGGCGGCGATAGGGGCGACCGTGGTGGACACGGCCGCGGCAATGATCGCCAGGCCTTGTCCGACTCGGTGCGCCGGGTCGAACGCCGTACCGGCGGACAGGTTCTGAGCGCCGAGCGGATTCCCTACGACGGGCGCGACGTCAACCGCGTGAAGGTGGTCGATTCCAGCGGTCGAGTCCGCATCTACATGGACGATCCGCAGTCGCGCGACCGCCAGCCGCAGGAAGACCGTACACGCCGCGACGACGACTGACCCGCCACGCTCTCGGAGGCCCTCCGGGTAGCGGCCTAGACAGAACGACAGACATTGGAGTCCACATGCGAATTCTGCTGGTCGAAGACGAAGCACCGCTGCGCGAAACCCTCGCCGCCCGCCTGAAGCGGGAAGGGTTCGCCGTGGATGCAGCCCAGGACGGCGAAGAAGGCCTCTATATGGGCCGTGAAGTCCCGTTCGACCTGGGCATCATCGACCTGGGCCTGCCGAAGATGTCGGGCATGGAGCTGATCAAGGCCCTGCGCGACGAAGGCAAGAAATTCCCCGTGCTGATCCTTACCGCCCGCTCCAGCTGGCAGGACAAGGTCGAGGGTCTGAAGCAGGGCGCCGACGATTACCTGGTCAAGCCCTTCCACATCGAAGAGCTCCTGGCGCGCCTCAACGCGCTGGTCCGCCGCGCCGCAGGCTGGAGCAAGCCGACGCTGGAATGCGGTCCGGTCGTGCTCGACCTCGCCGCGCAGACCGTCAGCGTCAACGGCAGCAACGTCGACCTGACCAGCTACGAGTACAAGGTGCTGGAGTACCTGATGATGCACGCCGGCGAGCTGGTCTCGAAGGCCGATCTCACCGAGCACATCTACCAGCAGGACTTCGACCGCGACTCCAACGTGCTGGAAGTCTTCATCGGCCGCCTGCGCAAGAAGCTCGATCCGGACGGCTCGCTCAAGCCGATCGAGACCGTGCGCGGTCGCGGTTACCGCTTCGCGATAGCGCGCAGCGGAGATTAAGACCTAGCGCACGATTCGGATGAGCCAGCAGCGCCGGGCGTCGGCGAGTCATCGTCAACGCACGGCGCGCTGGGTACCCTTGGCGACGATGCCGTCGCCCGTTCCTTTCGACTTCGCCCCATGCCACGCCGATCGCCACAGGTGAGCTGGGGCCAGCCGCGTTCGCTCCAGGCACGCCAGTTGCTGGCGGCGAGCCTGGGGCTCGTGGCGTTCCTCGCGCTCGCCGGCTATGCGCTGGACCGCGCGTTCCTGGAAACGGCCGAAAGCAACATGCGCCAACGCCTGCGCAGCCTCGCGCTGGCCTACGTCGCCGGCGGCGAGTTCGCGCGCAACGGCGAGTTCATCCCGCCCTACGAAACCGTCGACCCTCGGCTCGAACGCCCGGGCAGCGGCCTGTACGCCGAAGTGGTGCTGCCCAACGGGCATTGGGATTCGACCTCGGCGCAGGGGCCGATCCTGCCAGCCGGCAAGATGCTCGAATCCAACGAGGAAACCTTCGAGCGCGCGCTGCCGATCACTGAGATCAGCGGCGAAGCCGGCGAGGCCTACCGCTACGGTCGTGGCCTGATCTGGAGCGCCGGCAGCGACGACGCGCGCGCCGAATTCCCGTACACGATCTACGTTCTGGAAGACACAACCGCACTGCGCGGCCAGGTCAGCGTGTTCCGCCAGGCGTTGTGGCGCTACCTCGGCGGCGCGGGCGTGATCCTGCTGCTGTTGCAGGCGGTGATCCTGCGCTGGAGCCTGCGTCCGCTCAAGCGGGTGGTCGATGAACTCAAGCGCGTCCAGCGCGGCCTGGCTTCGCGCATGAGCGGGCGCCATCCGCGCGAACTCGAACCGCTCACCGAAAGCATCAACGCCTTCATCGAAAGCGAGCGCGAGAACCTCGACCGGCAACGCAACACGCTGGCCGATCTGGCGCACAGCCTGAAGACGCCGCTGGCCGTGCTGCGCGCACGCGGCGGTGACGACGTGCCTGTGGAGGAACTGCGCGAGGAAATCGACCTGCAGGTCCGGCGCATGAGCGATCTGGTGTCGTACCAGCTCGCGCGCGCGGCGCGATCGGGCCATGTGCTGTTCGCAGCCCCGCTGGAAATCGAGCCTTACGCCGACCAGATCGTGCAGAGCCTGGAGAAGATCTACGCCTCCAAGGGCGTGATCTGCGAGTTCGACATCGACGCCGGCGCGCGCTTCTACGGCGAACCGGGCGACCTGCAGGAAGTGCTCGGAAACCTGCTCGAAAACGCCTTCAAGTGGGCACGCTCGCGCGTGCTGCTCACGGTGAAGGAAGGCGAACTCGCGGCCAATCGCCGTCCGGGTCTGCTGCTGGCCGTGGACGACGACGGCCCGGGCGTGCCAGAGGACAAGATCGACCTGATCCTCCAGCGTGGCGTGCGCGGCGACGAGCGCGTGCAGGGCCACGGTATCGGGCTGGCGACCGTGCAGGACGTTGTGCGCAGCTATCGCGGAACACTGGACGTCAGCCGCTCCAGCGAACTGGGCGGGGCGCATTTCGAGGTGGTGGTGCCGCCGGGACTCTGAACTTCGCCGCGCGAGCGCTCACGCAAACGGCGAAGGACCGTAGAACCGTTCCAGATGCGCCGCAACCTGCGGCATCTCCGCGCGCAGCGTGCGCGGATCGCTGAAGTGGTATTCGGTGACGACAGCGAAGAATTCCTCGGGCGCTTCGGCGGCGTAACCGTCGATGACGGTGCGGCGGCCTCGATCGACCTGGCGCGCAAGCCTGTCGTACGCCGCCTGGAAATCGCGCGCCCATTCCTTCTGCCACGGACGCGGCAGGGGCGGCGTTCCATCGAATTCGCCATCGAGCGCGTCGATCTTGTGCGCCATCTCGTGCGCGGCCACGCAGAAGCCCGCATTCGGATCTTCGCAATCGGCGACTACGTCGGCCCACGACAGGATCAGCGGTCCGCTTTCCCACGCCTCGCCGATCAGTTCGTCTTCCCATTCGTGCATCACGCCGGCGGCATCCTCGTGCGTGCGATTCACGCGGAACGCGTCGGCGTAAACGATCAGCTGCGACCACCCGCGTAGACCTTCGGCGCCGAATTCCAGCAAAGGCAGGCAGCACAGTGCGGCGAGGCTGACGCGTTGCGTGTCGTCGAGCGTGAGTTCGCCGATCGGCGTGATGGTCTTCTCGTGCAGGAAGCGCGTGCTCAGCTCGCGAAGGCGTGCATCACGACCGTCATCCAACGCGCGCAACCACGGCACGAACGCACGCGCGCCGTGCCACAGGTCGTCAGGAATCGGTGCGGGCGAAAGCCGCAGGCGCCGGAGGAAACTCAGCAAATCACGACGCCCGCGTCGACTTCAGCGGAACATCCCTCAGCGGAACATCCCCGGCAGGAAGCTGTGCCAGCGCGGCGACTGCATGCGGCCGCTGCTGCTGCCGGCATCGCTGTGGACACTCGGACGGGCGGGTTTCACGTCGCGTACGGGAGCGGTCGCGCGCGGGGTCGCACGGACGTTGTCGCGTGCGATCGAGGACGCGTCCGGGCAGCTGCCGCTGTTGGCGGAGCTGAGCTTGATCTCGCGCGCAGCCACGGTCGAGCTGGCGACCACGATCAGCAGGCACAGGCAGATCCGGAGCATGGCGGAATCCTCGGACGGACCCGGGGCAGACCCCGGGTAATGCTGGACTATAGCGCGAAAAAAGGGCGTCGGCCGGGCTGTTGGGTGATGCATTGCAACAACTCTCCGTGTTCAGGCGGGCCGCCGGCGGGCCGGCGGAATCGTCGATCCGGACGACGCCTTTCCGACGCCATCATCTCCTATCGATGCGCCCGCGGAGCAAAACGTTGCAACGCTTCGGCGCGCCCCGACATCGTCCCGCCGAAATCCCCCGGGTGGTGTTCCCGAAGCGGCTTTCCGCGCGCCACAGGGCCGACGTGGCGCCGACGCGGCGCCGTTCGTCGGCCGGTACGGGCTCGCGCATAATCCCCGCCCATGACGCCCGCCTGCCCCCGCCGTTCCCGTCTCACGCGTGCCGCAGACGCCGCCCGGAATCCGGCCGCCTGATGGACGAGCGCCACCTGCTCCAGCGGCTGATCGCCGGCCCGGTCTCGGGCGATGCTCTGGCCCGCGAAGGCGGCCAGACCCGCGCCGCCGTCTGGAAGCGCATCGAGGCCCTGCGCGAGGCAGGCGTCCCGATCGAGGCCAGGGCAGGGCGGGGCTACGCGCTCGCGTCGCCGATGGACCTGCTCGACGGCGAGGCGATCCGCGCCGGGCTGCCGCAGGCGATCCAGGGCTCCCTGGCCTCGCTCGAAGCCGCATGGTCCATCGATTCGACCAACACCGAACTGCTCCGCCGTCCCGCGCCGGCGCGCGGCGCCGACGTCCTGCTCGCCGAGCGCCAGACCGGCGGACGCGGTCGACGCGGCCGGCAGTGGGCCTCGCCATTGGCGGCGCATCTGTATCTGTCGATCTCGCGCCAGTTCGGCGGCGGGCTGGCGCGGCTGGGCGGGCTCAGCCTCGTCGCCGGCATCGCCGCCGCCGAAGCGCTGCGCACGGCGGGATTCGAAGTACGGCTGAAATGGCCCAACGATCTTGTCGTGCCGGCGGGCGACGGCTCGCTGCGCAAGCTCGGCGGCATCCTCGTCGAAGGCGGCGGCGAACACGCCGGCCCCGTGCGCGCGGTGATCGGCATGGGCATCAACGTGCGCATGCCGGCCGCGATCGCCGCCGGCATCGACCAGCCCTGGTGCGACCTGGCTGGCCTGTCGGATGCGCCGCCGGATCGCAACGCGCTCGCCGCCGCTGTCCTCGCGCAACTGCTGCCCGCGCTGGACGAATTCGATGCGGACGGCCTTGCTCCATTCCGCGCGCGTTATGCCGCCCTGGATGCGTTGGCGAAATGCCCCGTCACGCTGCACACGACTACAGGCGAGTTGGACGGTGTCGCGCTCGGCCTCGCCGACGATGGCGCACTGCGCGTGCGACTGGACGGTGGCGAGGAACGCAGCTTCCATTCCGGCGAAGTCAGCGTGCGCGGCGGAGCGACGACATGAGCGCGTGGTTGTTCGACCTGGGCAACACGCGCCTGAAATGCGCGCCGCTGCTTGCGGATGGGCGCATCGGAGCAGCGATCGCGTTGCCGCATCGCGAAGAGGATGTCGCCGCCGCGATGGCGCAATATCTGCCGGCGCGCTTCGACGTCGCCTACCTCGCGAGCGTCGCGCAACCGAACCTGCGCGTGGCCGTGCTTGATGCGCTGGCCTCCCGTTGCGGCCGCATTTCCATCGCGCGCACACAGCCACGTTTCGACGAATTGCGCATCGCATATGCCGATCCGCGCAAGCTGGGCGTCGACCGTTTCCTCGCACTGCTCGGCGCGCGTTCGCGTGTTCAAGGCGCGGCGCTGGTGTGCGGCGTGGGCACCGCACTGACGATCGACCTGATCGACGCCAGCGGCCAGCATCTTGGCGGCCGCATCGCCCCGTCGCCCACGCTGATGCGCGAGGCGCTGCATGCGCGCGCGCCGCAACTGCCGGAAACCGGCGGCACATACGACGATTTCGCGCGCGATACCGAGGATGCGCTGGCGTCGGGCTGCGAAGGGGCGGGCGTGGCCCTGATCCAGCAGAGCCTCGCGGCTGCGAGCGCCCGGCTCGGCGAAACCCCGGCGCTGCTGCTGCACGGCGGCGGCTCCGAGGCGCTGGCGCGGCACCTGCCGAACGCGACCGAAGTCGCAACGCTGGTGCTGGAAGGTCTGGCCCGCTGGGCCAGCGTCGAAACTGCCGCTTAGAATCGCCCCATGCTCGCTCGCGCCCTCGTCGTCCTGTTGCTGGTGCTCAATCTCGGTGTAGCCGCCTGGTGGACGCTGCGCGTGCCCCCGGCGTCGGCGCCCGAATTCGTGCCCCCCGCCGACGTGGCGCGGCTACAGCTCGTGAACGAAAACCGCCCCGCTCCTTCGACTGCGCCCGCGCCGGCCGCCGCGACGCCGCCTGCGCCGGTGGCTTCGCCCGCGACGACGACCACGCCGCCGCCTGCACCGACCATCGCCGCAGCGACGCCTCCGGCTCCAGCCAACGGCGCGCGCTGCTACAGCGTCGGCCCGTTCGCCGACAGCGCCGCCGCGTCGAACGCACGTGAGGTGCTTATGGCCGTCTCCACCCGCGTCGTCCCGCGTGAGCAGCGCACTGGCGGCAGCGCACGCGGCTGGCGCGTGGTCCTGCCCGCGGCCGCGTCGGCGGAAGACGCCGCCGCCACCGCGCAACGCATCGCAGCGGCGGGTTTCAACGATTACTTCATCGTCCGCCAGGGCGACGAGGCCAACTCGATCGCACTCGGCCGCTACCGCAACGAGGAAGGCGCGCGCCGCCGTGCCGAAAGCCTGATCGCTGCAGGCTTCCCCGCCCGTGCAGAACCGCTGGGCGATGCCCGCACCAGCGTCTGGCTCGACCTCGTCGCCAAGCCCGAATTCGACCCCTCGCGCGCCGAGGCCGCGGTGCAGCTTCCCGCCCGCCCGCTCGATTGCACGCGCATGCGCTGATCGCGACATGAACCTGCACGCCCGCGCAGGCTAGAATGCAAACCTTCGCCGGCATAGCTCAGTTGGTAGAGCAACCGCCTTGTAAGCGGTAGGTCGTCAGTTCGATTCTGACTGCCGGCACCAGAAGCGCGCAGCGCTGCGTGGTCAGAAGAGCCCCGCATAAATGCGGGGCTTTCGTTTTTCGCTCCGTGGCCAGTGCGTGCTGTCGCTGGCGGGCGTTACCATTTCGCATTGAGCGGCGGCCACGGCGGATTCCCGGTGGGCTTCCGATAGCGTTACTTTGGAACCGCCAACGGGAATCGAACCCGGTGCATGTGCAGCCCGATCTCCGATTCCAGACATCGCACCAAGAGGACGTTCTTCGATGAGCCGCACCTACCCTCCCGTTTCGCTGATCGGTGCACCCACGGACGTGGGGGCGGGGCACCGCGGGTCCCGGATGGGGCCGGAGGCGCTGCGGATCGCGGGGCTGGGCGAGGCGCTGATCAAGCGCGGGGTGGACGTGATCGATCGCGGCAACCTCGACGGTCCGCGCAATCCCTGGCAGAAGCCGGTCGAAGGCTATCGCCACCTGCCCGAAGTGGTCGCGTGGAATCGCGCGGTGATGGACGCCGTTGGCGCCGAACTCGACGAAGGCCGGATGCCGATCCTGCTCGGCGGCGATCATTGCCTCGGGCTCGGCTCGATCACCGCCGTCGCGCGCCATTGCCGCAAGACCGGCAAGCAGCTGCGCGTGTTGTGGCTGGATGCGCACGCGGACTTCAACACGCACCAGGTCACGCCGTCCGGCAACGTGCACGGCATGCCGGTGGCGTGTCTGTGCGGGCTCGGCCCCGATGCGCTGACCAAGCTCGGCGGCGAATCCCCGGCGATGCGGCCCGATGAAATCCGCCAGATCGGCATCCGCTCGGTGGATGAAGGCGAGAAGCGTCTCGTGCAGGAGTACGGCCTGGACGTGTACGACATGCGTTACATCGACGAGATCGGCATGAAGCGCGTGATGGAGGAAGCGCTGGAAGGCGTGGACGAGAACACGCACCTGCATGTCAGTTTCGACGTGGACTTCCTCGATCCCTCGATCGCGCCGGGCGTGGGCACGACCGTGCCGGGCGGCCCGAATTACCGCGAGGCGCAGCTGGTGATGGAGATGATCGCCGACACCGGCCGCATGGCGTCGCTGGACATCGTCGAACTCAACCCGATCATCGACAAGCGCAACCGCACCGCGCGCCTGGCCGTGGACCTGGTGGAAAGCCTGTTCGGAAAGTCCACGCTGATGCGCGACTGAACCGGCCGCCCCGGCCCGGCGCGGCCGGCAGATGCAGCGGCCGCGCGGCCGTGCGATCCTTCGGCCACTTTTCGATCCGTCTCCCGGAGAGACCATGAAGCGTTCCATCGCCACGCTGCTGCTTATCGCCCTGTCGCTCGTCCTGCTCAACGGTTGCAACACCATGGAGGGGCTGGGCAAGGACGTGGAGAAGCTCGGCCAGAAGATCGACCAGAAGGCGAGCAGCTGATCGGGCGTTCCGGTCGCCCCACATCGTTGGACTCCGAAGGCCGGCCTTTTCGCCGGCCTTCGTTATTTCCGATACCGCCGAGCCCGGATGCCGCAATGGGCGGCATCCACCCGGCGTTCACGCCTTGTCGCGTCAGATGCTCGCGCACGCTCCAAGCGTGACCACGCGTCCCACGAATAGAGGTGAACTCATGAAGCGTTTGATGGCCCTGTTGCTGCTGGCCCTGTTTTCCGTTGGCACGCTGAGCGCGTGCAACACCGTCGCCGGCGCCGGCAAGGATGTGCAGAAGGCGGGCGAGAAGGTCGAAGACGCGGCGAAGTAAGCGTCGCGCACGACACGGAACGCGCGAAAGGCCGGGCATTGCCCGGCCTTTCTTTTACTTCGTTGCGAACAGTCTTGCCGAGCGCTGAATGCAGGCATGCCACATCGACTTCGCTTTCACGGCGCCTCGCGTCAGATGCAATCACCGCACGTAGCGACGTGCCCCGGTCACGAAGTCGAGGAGGCTTTCCATGAAGCGTTTGATGGCCCTGCTGTTACTGGCGATGTTCTCGATGAGCTTCCTCAGCGCATGCAACACCGTTGCCGGTGCCGGCAAGGACATGCAGGGCGCTGGCGAGAAGGTCGAAGACAAGGCGCAGGACTGCAAGGACGGCAAGTGCTGATGCATTGCGCTTGATGCGAGATGGGTGTGGTGCGAGGGGCCGGAGCGATCCGGCCCCTTGTTTTTGAGGGTTCCGCTGGCTCTCAATCGCCGGGTCTTCGACAAGGGCCGCGCATCGGTTTGCATGCATTCACCGATATCAAACTGCGTCTAACGCAATCGCGACTTCGTACGAATGGCCCCATTGCGATGCTGTGCTCGCGGAACACGAAACGGGCCGCATCCCACGACAAGAGGATATCAACGGATGAACAAAGACATCATCGCCGGCAAGTGGACCCAGCTGAAGGGCAAGGCTCAGGCGCGTTGGGGCGACCTGACCGACGACGACTTCGATGTCGCCGAAGGCAACGCCGAATACCTCGCCGGCAAGCTGCAGGAACGGTACGGCTGGGAGCGCGATCGCGCCCAGCAGGAAGTAAGCGACTTCGAGAAGTCGTTGAACTGATGCAGTGAATGCGGCGCGCGCGCCGGTCATCGGGGCGAACCCTTCGCCGCCGGCGCGCGCAATCGAACAGAAGGTGAGCGGCAGGGCGGGCGCGCGGGCGGCCGCCCTTTGTGTTGTCCGGCCCATTGCATTGCCAATCCGGTCGTCTCCCGCGTTTCCCCAGCGGGCTGGAAGGCCAAGGCCTGCCGGCCCGCCCGGCGGGTACACTGTGAAGCCGTTTCCCGCAGTCAGCGTTCCATGAGCCCCACGCGCGTCCTTACCGGCATCACCACTTCGGGCACTCCGCACCTGGGCAACTACGTCGGCGCGATCCGCCCCGCCGTCGCCGCGAGCCGCACGCCGGGCGTGGAGAGCTTCTATTTCCTCGCCGACTACCACGCCCTGATCAAGGTGCAGGACCCGGCGCGCGTGCAGCGCTCCACGTTGGAAATCGCCGCGACCTGGCTCGCCTGCGGACTGGAGCCGGACAAGGTCTGGTTCTATCGCCAGAGCGACGTACCGGAAGTACAGGAGCTGACGTGGTTCCTGACCTGCGTCGCCGGCAAGGGGCTGCTCAATCGCGCGCATGCGTACAAGGCCGCCGTTGACAAGAACCGCGAGGCGGGCGAGGACGACGATGCCGGCGTGAGCGCGGGCCTTTTCATGTACCCGGTGCTCATGGCCGCGGACATCCTGTTGTTCAACGCGAACAAGGTGCCGGTCGGTCGCGACCAGATCCAGCATATCGAGATGGCGCGCGACATCGGCCAGCGCTTCAACCATCTGTACGGCGAGCCCGTCGGCAAGGAGTTCTTCGCGATGCCCGAGGCGGTGATCGACGAGAACGTCGCCACGCTGCCGGGCCTGGACGGCCGCAAGATGAGCAAGAGCTACGACAACACGATTCCGCTGTTCGTGCCGCGCGAAACGCTGAAGAAGCTGATCTATGGAATCGTCACCGATTCGCGCGCGCCGGGCGAGGCGAAGGACGCGGACAACTCGAACGTGTTCCAGTTGTACCAGGCCTTCGCATCGAACGAGGAAACCGCCGCGATGCGCCAGGCGTTCGCCGACGGCATCGCGTGGGGCGAGGCGAAACAGGCGTTGTTCGAACGCATCGATCGCGAGATCTCGCCGCTGCGCGAGAAGTACGATGCGCTGATCGCGCAGCCTGCACATATCGAAGCCATCCTGCGCGACGGCGCGCATCGCCTGCGCGAACGTTACGCGCGACCGACGCTGGATGCGCTGCGTGCCGCGGTCGGCCTGCGCGATCTGTCGCAGGTGCATGCCGGCAGCAAGGCGAAGGCCGTGAAGGCGACCGCGCCGACGTTCAAGCAGTACCGTGAAGCCGACGGCCGTTTCTATTTCAAGTTCGTCGATGGCGACCGCGTGTTGATGCAGAGCGGCGGGTTCGACTCCGCGCGCGACGCAGGCACGCTGATTTCGGCGCTGAAATCCGGCGTGAGCGGATTCGATGCGCTCGCGGGCGCTGCGACGCCGGGTGAAGGCGTCTCGCAGGACGAGGTGCGCGAAGCGCTGGCGGCCGTGGTCGAGGCCGAGCAGGAAAAGAGCGCGCAGAAGGCATGAATCCCTTCGTCGAGCTGAACCTCGCGCTGATCCTGTTCCTGCCGTGGTTCGCGATCCTCGGCGCGCTGTTCTGGATGTTTCCGCGCCAGCCGCGTAGCGCATCGCGGAAGCTGTTCGATGGCGTGGCGCTGCTGCTCGCGTTCACGTCGTTCCTGCTGAGCCTGTACTGGTCGCATGCCACCGCCGATCCCGTATACGGGAAAATGTGGCAGCAGATCCTTGCCACGGCGGTCGGTTACGGCGTGTTCCTCGCGGTGCTGGCGGTGGCCTTCTTCGTGCGCCGCCGATGGCTGCAACGTACCTGAGCACATTGCGCGAGCGGCGCGACCAAAGCCGCATCGCAGCGTAACGCCGCGCGCCTTACACTGCGCGGACGCCTCTTGAGGAGCCGCACGGCATGAACGACGCGCACGGCATCGTCACCATCGACACCGGATTCCAGCGGCCCGATTTCGACGCCGCCTATCTCATCGTCGAACACGGCCGCGGCGCGTACGTCGACTGCGGCACGCAGTATTCGGTGCCTGCGATGCTCGATGCGCTGTCGTGGCAGGGCCTGCAACCGCAGGACATCGACTGGCTGATCCTCACGCATGTGCACCTGGACCACGCCGGTGGCGCGGGCGCGCTGATGCGCGCGCTGCCGAACGCGACGCTCGCGGTGCATCCGCGCGGCGCACCTCACATGATCGATCCCGAACGCCTCATCGCCGGCGCCACCGCGGTGTACGGCGAAGCGGAAATGACGCGCAGCTACGGTGAGATCGCGCCGATCGACGCCGCGCGCGTGCGCGAAGTGGGCGATGGCGAAACGCTCGATCTCGCCGGCCGCCCGTTGTTGTGCATTGATACGCCCGGCCACGCGCGCCATCACCTGTGCGTGTGGGACGAGCGCAGCCGCAGCTGGTTCACCGGCGACACGTTCGGTCTGTCGTACCGGGAGTTCGACAACGCGCACGGCGAGCCGTTCGTGATTCCGACCACCTCGCCGGTGCAGTTCGAACCCGAGCCGCTGAAGGCCTCGATCCGCACGATGCTGGCGCGCGATCCGGTGGCGATGCACCTCACGCATTACGGCCGCGTCGGCGACGTGGCGCGGCTTGGCGCGGACCTGATCGAACAGATCGACGCGATGCTCGCGCTCGCCCGCGACGCGCACGGTCATGCGGACCGGCACGAACGCCTCGTTGAATCGCTGGCCACGCTCTACATCGATCGCGCCCGCATCCATGGCGCGCCGCTGACGCCGGAGGAGGTCCGCGCGCTGCTGGCGATCGATATCGAACTCAACGCGCAGGGGCTGGAAGTCTGGCTCGCGCGCGAAACTGCGGCCAGGCGCCCTGTTCAGGTTCGCTGACGGCTGAACCGCGCAGCGGGCGCCGCACGGGTTGTGGCCGCCATCACGGGTCCGCGGGCGGCCCGGGAGTAGCCTTAGCGACCTTTTGGCGTCGCCCCATGTCCGCCCTGCGTTCCCTCCCGCCATCGCCGTCCGACGAAGCGCGCCGCCAGGCCGCGCTGGATGCGTACGCGGTCGTGGGATCGGTGCCGGAGCAGCCCTACGACGACATCGTGCGGCTGGCAGTCACGCTGTGCGACGTGCCGGCGGCGGCGATCTCGCTGATCGACCACGACCGCCAGTGGTTCAAGGCGCAGATCGGCCTGGACGTGCGCGAGACCGCGCGCAGCGAAGCGATCTGCGATCGGGCCATCCGTCAGCCCGATCGCATGCTGGTGGTCGAGGACCTGCTGCAGCATCCCGAACTGCCGCGTCCGTCGATGCGCGTTGACGGCGATCCGCTGCGCTTCTATGCGGGCGTGCCGCTGCTCAGCCCGGATGGCGAACCGCTTGGCGTCGTGTGCGTGCTCGACAACAAGCCGCGCACGCTCACCGATGCACAGCGCGAAGGCCTGGAAGTGCTCGCGCGGCAGACGCAGCATCTTCTCGAGCTGCGTCGTTACGCGATGGAGCAGCGACGCCTGCTCACCGAGCGCGAAGCCTTCGCGCAGCGCCTCGAAGACGCGCGTGCGGACCTGCAACGTCGCCACGACCTCCTTGAGCATCGCGCCACGCACGATGCGCTGACGGGCCTGCTCAACCGTTCCGCGCTCGCGCAACTGCGCGACAACGCCGAAGCGATGCGCCTCCTGCAGCAGGCGCCGTACACGCTGATGCTGCTGGACGTGGACCACTTCAAGGACGTCAACGACCGGCACGGCCACCTGTTGGGCGATCGCGCGCTGCGCGCGGTGGCCGATGCGGTGGCTGCCTCGATTCGCGAGGACGACATCGCGGTGCGTTATGGCGGCGAGGAATTCCTGATCCTGTTGCCCGACACACGCCTCGCGCAGGCCGCGCAGGTCGCGGAGCGAATCCGCCAGCGTATCGCCGTGGCGCCACTGCCGTTCGCGCTGACGGTCTCGATGGGGCTGGCGGCGGGCGAGCCGACGCGCGACTGGTCGGAGCAGGTCTTCGATCGCGCGGACCAGGCGCTGTATCGCGCGAAGGCAACGGGACGCAATCGCGTGGTGGTGGACGATACGCCGGTGCATTACGGGTGACTGCTCGCGTCTATAAACGCTGACGCGATCGCGCAGCAGGCGCACGCCACACCCGCCCAGACGTCGCGCGCGTTCCGCGGTGGCGCCATCCCACACCCACCGTCATCCCGGCCTTCGCCAGGATGACGGGAAAAGGCTGACTGGTGTCGAAGGTCGACCTCGCTTCAGGGCCATTCCTTCGGCGGCGAGCGCTTCTCCGGCTCCTTCATCCGAACCACGCAGAACCGCTGCCCGGTCGGCGCTTCCATCACCCACCAGCGCTTCACGAACGCGACTTTCTTCGCGCCGAGTTTCTCCAGCCGCGCGGCTTCGGCATCGATGTCGTCGGCCTCGATATCCAGATGCACGCGCGAGGGGTGATCGACCTTCTGCACTTCGATGTACAGCTCGCCGGGCGTGTCGCCGAAGTTCTGGTACTCGGCGGTGTCGTCGCCCGCGTGGCGGTCGGCGATCGTGACGCCCAGCGCCTGGCTCCAGAAATCGGCGGCAGCGTCGAGGTCGTCGGTCTTGCAGTCGATGATGAAACCAGCGAGGCGGCTGCGGTGTGCCATGGCGGGACGCTCCTGCGGAAGGATGGTGCCGATGTTGTACGCCGCCTGCTGACAGGGTGGTGTCAGTACATCGTTCAACGCGAACTCACCACCAGAACCAGAGCCGCAACGAGCCCGTGTCCTCGCCGCCGATGCTGTAATCACCGCGTCCGCCTGCGATATCGGCAATGCCGCGACGCATGGGTTCCAACCATTGCGAGCCGACGATCATCGTGGCGGGAGCGAGGTCGGGCGGAAAGGTCCACTGTGCAGGCTCAGCGCCCAGGCGTACGCGCAAGCGCTCCGGTGCCAGCCACGCGGCGTTGCCGTGGCGGTTGTTCGGAACGCGCAACTGCGCATCGGTGGGAGGCGTAAGCGTGAGCGTGCGATACGGCGCATCGTCATGGGGTAGCGCATCCAGCAGCGCGAGCAGGCAGGCGCAGCCGGCCTCGTCCGCGTTGAGATGCCATCCCGGATAGTTCGATTCGTTCTCGGTATACCGCCATAGCGATATCCGTCCCGCGGACTTCCATTGCGCAGCGTGTGCCATCGCATCGTCCCGTGAAGCGGGAAACGAGGAGAGCCGGACCGGAGCCCGACTCTCCACGTGCGCTTACTGCGGAAGCGCCATATCGTCCAGCAATGCCTTAAGGAACCGCGCCGCCTCGCCACCCGTGCATGCGCGGTGGTCGAACGTCAGCGAGATCGGCATGCGGCGATGCACTTCGATGCCGCCCATCACCGCGACCACGTCGTGGCTGAGCTTGCCGGCGCCGATGATTGCGACGCACGGCGGCACGACGACAGGCGTCGCGTAGCGGCCAGCGAACATGCCGAAGTTCGACAGCGAGATCGTGTAGCCGCTCAGTTCGGTCGCCGGAATCGTGCGGTCCTCGACCTGCGCGCGCAGGCGCTGGATCGCGCCGCGCACGCCCTGTCCGTCGAGCATGTCCGCATTGCGCAGCGCCGGCACGAACAGGCCGTCCTCGGTGTCCACGGCGATGCCGATGTCCACGTGCGGATGCAGCGTACGCGTCAGCGTGTCGCCGTCGAACCACGCGTTGAGCGCGGGCACGGTCTTGCAGGCCATGACTATCGCGCGAACGAGGCGCGCGGTGATGTCCTGCTTGCCGAGCCATGCATGAAGATCGGCGTCGTCGCACAACGTGGTCGGGACGACCTTCGCGTGCGCATCGGCCATCACGCGCGCCATGTTGCGACGCACGCCCTTGAGCTGTTCCGGCTGGCCGCTGGCGGCGATGCCCGGCGGCTGCGTGCGCATCGGCTTGCCGCCCTGCGAAAGCGTGCTGCGCTGCGCCGGAGCGGGCGCAGCGGCGGGAGCCGGTGCAGGGGCACGATCGGCCGCACGCGCGACCGGTGCCGCGCCGGGCTTGGCCGAACCATCGGCCGCAGCGCGCTTCACGTCATCCATCGTCACCACGCCGTCGGCGCCCGAGGCGCGCACGCGTGCGA
>Ga0102592_1001093_pt1 | contig 33910 bp, 35 predicted proteins | sample AraplaCol_mMF_r2_FD_76861 | JGI IMG/M metagenome (GOLD analysis project Ga0102592, IMG submission 76861) | Arabidopsis root microbial communities from North Carolina, USA - plate scrape MF_Col_mMF_r2 (SPADES assembly) (version 2) | ecosystem: Host-associated > Plants > Roots > Endosphere...
GGGCGTGATGCTGGCGTTGGTGCCGTTCTACTGGCAGGTCCACGACACCCCTTTTGTGGTCGCGCACATGCATTATGTTCTGGTCGGCGGCTTCATTTTCCCCATGCTGGCCGCAGCCTATTACTGGCTGCCACATTTCACCGGGCGCGAGGCGCGGCACAGCCTCGCCATTCCCGCATTCTGGATGATCATCATCGGCTTCAATCTGACATTCCTCGTCATGCACTGGACCGGGCTGCTCGGCATGCGCCGCCGCATCACCACTTATGCGGCCGATAACGGCTGGGAATGGCCCAACCTGATCTCCTCGGTCGGCGGCTTCGTGATGGCCATTGGCTTTGCACTATTCACCATCGACGTGCTGCTGCAATGGCGCTTCGGCCGGCGAAGCACACGAAATCCGTGGAAGGCCAACACACTGGAATGGGCGACGCCGACCCCGCCAGTCAGCTACAATTTCGCGTCGTTGCCGGATGCCGCCTCGCGGGTGCCGCTCGCCGAGAACAACGATCTCGGCAACCGGCTCGCGGCAGGAGGCGGCTATCTCGGCTTCGCCCGCAATGGGTGGCTCGAAACGCTGGGCGTCGATGTCATGTCGGGGCGGATCGAGCAGATCATTCGTTTGCCGGCCCGCACCTTCCTGCCCTTGATCAGTGCGCTGGTGACGGGCGCCTTCTTTCTTTCGGTCCTGTTCAAGCACTATATGCTCGCACTCGTCGCGCTCGCAGCCCTGGCCTTCACCTTCCTGATTTGGACGCCAGCATCCGGAGAGCGCAGCGATCGCGGCCCCCTGCCGGCGGGACATGGTGCAACGGCTGTTCTGCACAGCGAGGCCGCGCGTCCGCCATCGCTGTGGGCGATGGCGCTTCTGATCGCAGCCGACGCCACTGCGTTCACCTCCCTCACCTTCGGCATCCTGTTTCTGTGGGTAGTGGCGCCCAATTGGCCGCCACCCGCCTTCGTCACGTGGTCGGCAATGCCGGTGCTGCTGACTCTCAGCGGCCTGGCATTGAGCATGATAGGCGGCCTCATGGCCGCCTATCATGCGGCAATCGCTCGTGACCGAGAAATCGCGCTGTTGACGGCAACGGCCGGACATCTCTTGACCGTATTCGGCTGCGCCGCCGTCATCACCACGCTTCCGGACGTCACGCAGCATGCCTATGCCGCGGCGACGTTCGTCATCGTCATCTATGCCGCGATCCACGCAGCGATTGGCGCCCTGCTGGCCGGCTTCGGGATCTGGCGCAGCAGGACCGGGTATATCTCACAGATACGAAGCGTCGATCTGCGCATCGGGTCGCTTTGGCATGGCTACACCGCCGTCATCGGGGCCGCAACCTTGCTGGTCGTCTACGGGCTTCCGCGGGTGATGGGATCATGACGGATCGCCGGGAGCATCCTGCCTCGCTATTGCTGATCGTGGCCGGATGGGCGCTATGGGCATCGGCCTTCGTAACGATGTACGCAGCACAGGCCGTCGGATGCGCGATGGATGTGGCCATTGCGTCGCATCGCGCGATGATGTTGGCGATCTGGATCCTGCACCTCGCGGCACTGTTCGTGCTTGTAATCTATTGCCGAAACAGGATGGCTGGTACGGCTTCCGATCCTCTCCAGTTTACACGCAGAATTGCGTGCTGGTCGGCATTAGCCGCAACGATCACCACCGCGTGGACAGGATCCATGGTTTCGTTTGTTACCCCGTGCGTATGATTCACGACGCGAGGCACTAAGACGCGGTTCCGCTTATCGCCGACTGCACGAGGCCGCTGATCATGTCGGCTTTGCGCCACAAACAGATGTTCGATCAGGTGCCGTCGATTCCAACCGAAGTCACTTTTCATCTCGGCTCGGCGCTTTATCTCCAAACCGGCCAGCCGGCGCAACGCTCGCGTTCCCATTGTCAGACGTAGGAGGCGCTGCGTTCGGATTGACCATCACACCTGTGTTTTTGCTGCACAGCGACTTGGTCGCCGTGGCGATGCTCGTCGCGTTTTTGTTCGGCGTTGCTGTGGGACGCCGCGGATGAGCCAGCCTCCGACCTTCGTTGGGGAAAGCGACCATAGCAGAACTGCCGGATGTGTATACGAGAACGGCAGGTCTTCAGGCGTCTTGCTAAATCGCTCGATCCCGGCGTCGCGAAATTACCGTTCTCCAAATCACCGGTCCGCTGAAACGCCATGTCCAACAAACTGAAGAAGCGGCCGATCTGCCGCTCCTTTTCTTCGTGCACCGGAATAAACCTTAGCGTTACGGCAGCTTGACGCTCGGCTCCCTAGCCCAAAGTCGGAGTTCGCCAAGCATTGCAACAAAACCCGCGATATCTTTCTTCACGTTGAGTGCGACTACTCCAGCGTCCAACGTGTCGGCAATCCCGGCCTTGGTGAAAAGAGGGGCGGCGGCGGGGACGTATCCAATGAACTTGCAATGCGCAAATGCATCCGCAACGAAATCGCGCGCGATCGACTCTGCAAGCAAATCGGCGATTCCGGCTTCACCTGGCAAAAGGGCGACGGCGTCGAACAACACCGAAGGGGCCCCGTCGATCATTTCGTCGGCTTCGATCATTGAGCCGTCATCCGCTTCCGCGCCGGTCACCTTAGGCGCCACAATCTCACACATGCCGCCTTCCTTGGCCACCGCCGCCTTAAGTGCAGCAAGAAGCTTCGCATCCACCCCGTCTGAAACCAGAATGCCGAGCTTACGGCCTTCGAAGCGCTGAGGTCCTCTTGCGATGATGCTCAGCGCCGGCGACGGCTCGAGATCCTCCCGTGTCGGCACCGCTGCGTCAGCGGGCTCCGGCATCTCGCGAAGCCCGAGTTTCTCGGCAACCTTTTTGGCAAGGGATTCGTCGATGTTCAGGAGGTGAGACACCATCCGCTCGCGGATCACCGGCGTTTTCACCTTACTCAGCTCGAAGGTAAGTGCGGCCGCCAGATGGTGTTGCTCGGTCTCGGTCTGACTGATGTAGAATTGTCGCGCTTGGCTGTAATGATCGGCGAAGCTCTCGGGGCGCAGCCGGCGTTTCTCGCCGACTTCCTCGTTTGGGAAACTCGTGAAACCCTTGGCGGTCGATTCACGCGGGCCGACGCCGAATGAATTCGGTTGATAGTTGACGCGTCCCACGGGGTTACGCATCGCCATGTGGCCGTCCTGCTGGAAATGTGCGAACGGGCACTTGGGCGCGTTGATCGGGATATGAGTAAAGTTGGGGCTGCCCAGTCGCTTGAGCTGGGTGTCGAGGTAGGAGAAATTGCGGCCTTGCAATAGCGGATCGTTGGAGAAGTCGATGCCAGGCGGCACATTCTGAGTCATGAACGCGACCTGCTCGGTTTCTGCGAAGAAATTGTCCGGCATCCGGTCGAGGACGAGACGACCGATCGGGACAGCGGGAAGAAGCTCTTCTGGGATAATCTTCGTTGGGTCGAGCACATCGAAATCAAAGCTGTCCGCGAACTCCTGGTCGAACAGCTGAACCTGAAGCTCCCACTCCGGATAGTTGCCAGTCTGGATCGATGTCCACAGGTCGCGCCGGTGAAAATCCGGATCTGCGCCGTTGATCTTGACCGCTTCGTTCCACATGACCGACTGCAGGCCGAGCTTCGGCTTCCAGTGAAACTTCACGAAGGTTGATTCGCCCTTGGCATTGACGAAACGGAACGTGTGCACACCGAACCCTTCCATGAAACGGAAGGATCGCGGAATTGTGCGGTCGGACATCTGCCACATGACCATATGCATGCTTTCCGGCGTCAGCGAGATGAAATCCCAGAAATTATCGTGGGCTGACTGAGCCTGCGGGAAAGCGCTGTCGGGCTCCTCCTTCACGGCATGAACGAGGTCCGGAAACTTGATGGCATCCTGGATGAAAAAGACCGGGATGTTGTTGCCGACCAGATCCCAGTTGCCCTCCTGTGTGTAGATCTTGACAGCGAAGCCCCGCACGTCACGGGCTAGATCGAAAGATCCCTTGCTTCCCGCCACGGTCGAGAAACGCACAAAGGCGGGCGTCTTCTCGCCAGCGCGCTGGAAAAGGTCAGCTTTGGTATACTTTGCGAGCGACTTGTAGTTCTCGAAGTACCCGTGTGCCGCATAGCCGCGAGCATGTACCACCCGCTCGGGGATGCGTTCGTGGTCAAAGTGGAAGATCTTCTCGCGAAAATGAAAATCTTCGATCAGGGTCGGGCCTCGTGTTCCGACTTTCAACGTATTCTGGTCATCCGAGACTGGCCCGCCCTGAGCCGTCGTCAGGACCTCGTCGTTCTTACCCGCCACCTGATGCAGCTCGCCGCCGTTACCGCGGATCAGCGTCTGGTCATGGATGGTGGCGCCGGCTTCGGGTCGTTTCGTGGGCTTGGCCATGGTTTCCCCGCGTTGTTTGGAAGGTTTCAAATTGCGCTTTTCAACAGAACGATGGCCGACACGTTCCGCCGCCCGAGCGCTTTTAATACCTCTGTGCCGCGCGCGTGAGTGTGGAACATGGCTAGATGAGTCGCATTAGCAGGCGCGCAAGTGAGGACGTCAGCGAACATGGCTCAAGAGAGAACGCCTGCGACCGTGGCCATTCCAGCCTGCAACGAGGCGGAGCGCATCGGCGCATGTGTGTCTGCGCTGGCGGTGCAGCGCGATCGCTTCGGCGCTCCGTTGCGTCATGACGCGTTCGACATCTTGGTGTTCGCCAACAATTGCAGCGACGACACAGTCGCCGTGATAGAACGGCTGGCGCAGGACATTCCGCAAAGGGTTGTCGTTGTTGAGGAGCGTCTTCCGCCCGAGATGTCCAATGCTGGCTGGGCACGCAAGCGCGCCATGGATCTTGCCGCCGACCGCCTAGAATTGGATTCCCTGATTCTGACCACAGATGCCGACTCCTGCGTTAGCCCGACGTGGGTCTGGTCGACCTGCCAGGAGCTTGCGCGGAGTGTGGACTGCGTCGCGGGCTATATCGACGCGGCCCCAGCAGAGATCGTGCGTCTTGGCGGCAAATTCCTGCAGCGCGGACGTCTCGAAGACACCTACCTACGGCAGGTTGCTGAGATCATGGCCAGGTGCGATCCCCTCCCCCACGATCCATGGCCCAACCATCGCGTTTCGTCCGGCGCGAGCCTCGCCGTGACCGTTGAAGCCTACCGGGCGATCGGCGGACTTCCGGCCCGGCCGCTTGGCGAAGATGCCGCTTTAACCGCATCGCTTGAGGAAGCGGGCTTCAAGGTTCGGCACTCACTCGATGTAGTCGTCCAAACCTCGTGCCGATTGGCGGGGCGGGCGGCGGGCGGGGCGGCCGACACCATGCAGCGTCGCCTATCCGACTTAGACGCGCCGTGCGACGACGATCTGGAGCCTGCTCTTCATCTCACGCGGCGGGCCATCTTCCGGGCGCTATTCAGGCGCGCTTGGACGAGTGGTGAGGGAGAAGACCACGTTGCTGCCCGGCTTGACATCCGGCCGGATATCATCACCCGCCTTCGGGCGGAAGAGGCGACGCGACTGGAAGCCTGGGATGCCGTCAGCGCGGCAAGCCCGCTGCTCTCGTCGCGGCGGCTCCTGCGCCCATCCGAGCTTCAGCGCGAAATCAATGTGGCTCGCCTGGTGCTCAAGGCGCTTCGCGCCAGAGACGCTATGCGGTCAGCGTTTCCAGCCGAAACACGTCATCGCGAAGGATCCGGCAAACCGGAGCTCGCATAGCCACAGCGTCGGCGAACATCTTGCTGGCCTGCACGCCGGTCAGGGGATAGTCGGTTTCACCCAACCAATGGCAGAGAACGATCTCTCCATCCGCAGAGAGCGACTCACAGCAAAGCTCTGCCACGCGTCGCAGATCGGCTGCGCTGAAGTAGTAGAGTACTTCGGAGAGCAGGATCAGGTCGTACGACCCCTTCGGAAACGAATCCGGCAGCATATGCGTTTCGAATGTCACGTTGGGCGGCGCAGCTACGCGTGCAGCATCTATCGCAGTCTGCGACGCGTCAATCGCAAGCAAATGCTCGCAGCGCTGCGCGAGTTTGGTAGTCAGCACTCCGATCGAGCAGCCGACCTCGAGGGCGTCCGCATAGGACGGCTTACCCAATGCGGCAAGCGTGGCTTCATACTTTTCGCGTTCGTACGCACTCGTGCGGAAATCCCATGGATCGATGTCTGCCCGGTATCGATTCTCAAAATAGTTCGCAGGCAAGGTGTCCTTATGGCGCATCGCCATCCTCCGCGAGAACGTATTCATACGGGCCCGTAAACGGCGCGAGCGTCTCTTCAGTGAAGCGGAAGCCGGTCGGGTCGTCTTCAATCAGGCTCGACATCTGCGACTTGTGTGCGGCGATCGCCTGTTGCTTGACCCCACGCTCTGCACTGATGTCAATCCGAAAGCCCTGCGGTGTTCCAGGTAGATCGTGGTCGGGGTTCAAATGCCAACCCCAGATCGGATAGGACCATAGGCGAAGGTCGGTGCTGCCGGACCTGACTGCGGCTGCCACGGCGGCCGCCGCCTCATGGTCGCAATGCGGGTCCCGGCCCCAAGTGACGAAGAGGTGACGGGCGCCGGTGCGGGCGGCCAGGTCGGAGATGAAAGCGACTGCCGAGTCAAAGTCCGCGCCTTGCGAAGGGGCGCGGGTGTCCGGCAGGTCGAGGTGATGGACGCACGCTTGGTCGAGGCCCAGAATGGTTCCGGCCGCTGCGACCTCCGCTTTACGGACCTCCACGAGTCTGGATGGCGGATACTCGAAGGAATTGGGATGAGATCCTGCCCCGTCGGTCAGCACCACGACGTGGACCGGTTGCCCGGCCGCACAAGCTTGCGCGATGACACCACCCAGCCCAAGCGTTTCATCGTCGGGATGAGGTGACAGCACGATAATCGGCGCGCCTCCCGTGAGATCTTGGCGAAAGATGACCGGCAGGTGTCTGATCGCTTCAAGATAGTCTCCAACCCTCATCAAAACTCTCCGACCTTCAGGGGCGTGTTGAGGAAAGTACGCGCGCCATCGCTCATGGCCAGGTCCGGCACGGGCTGGCGCAGGTAGGTTGCAAGATCACGGCAGATACGTTCCACGTCATGGGGGCGGATGAACGCGCGGAGTCCGATCCCCCGCTGCACGGTTTCCATGATGTTCAAACTGGACCGCTCGACCACCATGCGGGTGAGGTTGACGAACGCGACGGTTCCATCGGCATCGTCGTCGGACGCGAGTCGCCTTGCTGCATTCTCTACCCAGAAGCGGGCCGTCGTCGCATCCGCAACGCATTTCGCCAGGCGCTCCAGCTGGTAGGCGTCTTCCCCTCTCCCCGAAGCGCGCAAATGGTCCCGGAACAGCTCAACCAATCGCTCGGCGGCGCCCGCATGCACCGCGCAGAACCGCCATGCGCCCCCTGAGAAGTGCGGCTGCCGCATGAAGTCTCCAGGCCGCCCAATGTATTCACGGGCGCCTACGCATTGGCCGGTGAAGTCGACCGAACCGGTTGCCGTAGCGCGCATACCTTGCGCTTGCCAACCCTCGATGTCGTTAGGGTAATCCGGCTCCAAACTCAGCAGACACATCTGTTGACCGGCCTCGCCCTTTGCGGTGACAAGCGGCCGGGTCACGAAACCTGCGCCGGACGCGAGAATTTTCCGTCCTCGAAGGACGTCACCTCCCTCCCCTCCTTCCTCAATCTTCAAGCCTTCCGCGTCGTCAGCGCCCCAGACACCGGACAGGGCACCGGCGCGCACGTCGGCGGCCAAGTCCTCGATCTGCGCCTGCGAGCCATAACGGCAGACCAGTCCGATCGCGTTGAGGTGGCCTTCGTATAATCGTGCGAGGGAGAGATCGGCGGCGCCCAGCGCCCTTAATAGCTCGCAGAGTTGGTCGCCTTGAGCCGAGTCCCAAAGCTCAGCGCCTCCGAGCTCTCTTGGAAGCGGGCTCGTGTTCAGACGACTGGCATAATACGCGTCCCAGGCTCCCTGGCTTATGCAACCCTGCCGGTCGGTTTGCTCGGCATTACGGGCAAGTCCGGCGGCGCTCTCGATGAGATCGTCAATGGAGGATGTGGGAGCTAAAATGATCGTGTCCTCGCGCTGATGCGCCCGTTGAAGTCCGGAACGCTCTCATTGTTCCCGCATTGCGAGTCTGGTGAGGAGATGCCGATCATCCGGAAGGACTTGCTTCAATGGCAACCATCGAGCTGCAGCCCCACAATGAATACGCCGAGACGTGGCTGCTCGTATGGACCGAGCATCAGGAGATCATCGGCCGGGTGCGGCGTGGCGAAGACGGCAAATTCGGCATCACCACCCACGGGCCGCACTGGAGCCCGATGAAAAGCTTTGCAGCTGATAAGTTCAGTGAGCCCGAAGGCGCGCTGCGCGAGGTTCAGGCGTATTTCCGGGGGCGTTAGAGCCCAAGCGCCCGCCCGCTCACCAGCGTCCTTTCGGGACCCGGGCGATCAGGAATGCAACCACCAAAGCTGCGCTATCAGAGAGCGACGCTATTGATCCAATTGTGCAGCGGCGCTGGCGGTCAAAAAGTCTAGCGCGGCCATTGCATCCAGCCCTCTTAAGTTGAGCCGATCGTTGACCTGAACGAAGCCTGGCAGGGCGGCTTGGCGGTCAAGGTTGCTAAAGCCCATCGCCCAATCTGAAAACAGCCGGCTGGCGTCGCCGCGTTGCAGCTGGACGATATCGCGATGCCGCTGGTCCCTCTCGATGCGCGCGAAAGTGTCTCGGACCGCCGCCGGAGGTCCTTCCAAGGCCTGCAAAAACTCACATTTGCAGTAGACCAGCATACCCGTGACGTCTGCCGCTTCGTTCGCCCGCCTCGCCTTTTCCAAAAGCCGCGTCAGATCCTCCGTGCTGAAAGAGGAAGACGCTGAGCTTACATAAACGACCCGAAACACGGCATCTCCTCAAGGTTCAGCGGGATCGTCCGCCCGATTGGTGCAGATTGCCGCGCGCACGTTAAGCGTTAGTTAGAGTGTTACAACAGCGGACCCGTTCCCGTCGCGGCCATGCGCCCCTTTAGCATTATCGTACGCCAAGTCATCCGTGGTGAGGCTGAACTTACCCCGCTACTGGACATTCCGGTTGCCAACATGTGTTGGTCCTTGCCGAGGAAAGTCTCATGGAAAGATTCTTGCTTGCAAAGGCTGCTGCTGACGCTCGCACTCAGCTCGCCCCTGTGCGCCCAGTCGGTCAGTGAAAGACCGGGGTGAATTTCGTGCTCGGCATCGTCCCGACTACTGCCGACTTCGTCAAGTGAGGACGCGCCGGTGAGACGGGATGCCCATCATCGGCGATGCCCGAATTCAGTCGCTAAAATTGCCGGTGGGTTCGACGGTTTCTGTCCAGCTTCTATATCGAACCTCCGGAACTTTGACCCCGACTGCTTATTGAGTGAGCAGATAGCTCGCTGGGAGCTATGGGGAGTCCGAACATGATTGAGACTGTTGTAGTAGCGCCTGCCGGTGGACCCGACGAACCTTCGACCGCAGGTGTATCTTGGCCGGCGGTCGCCGCGGGCGCGACAGTCTCGCTGGCGCTGACGCTGGTCCTCCTCGCATTCGGCACCGGCCTGGGTCTGTCGGTCGTTTCTCCGTGGGGCAATTCCGGCGCCTCAGCCACGACATTCAAAATCACCACGGGCCTTTACCTCGTCGTCATCGCGATGATTTCTTCATCGGTTGGAGGCTATCTGGCGGGACGTTTGCGTTCGAAGTGGATCGGTGTCCACGCCGATGAGGTCTATTTCCGGGACACAGCTCATGGCTTCCTGGCTTGGGCATTCGCCACGGTGCTCGGCGCCATTCTCCTCGCTGCCCCTGCTTCGACCATCCTTGGCGGGACAGCGTCCGGCGTATCGGCGGGCGCAACTGCCGCTGCAGCCCAATCCGGTCCGATCGACAGCTACGTCGACACTCTTTTGCGCCCCAGCACCCCAGCTCCGACCGGCGACGCCAATGCCAGCCGTGGTGAGATCTCGCGCATTTTCACGTCGAGCCTGCGCGGTGGAGAGCTCAAGGCGGCCGACCGCTCCTACGTTGTGAAGGTTATCGCCGCCCAAACCGGACTTTCTGAAGCAGACGCCGACAAGCGGGTCACCGAGGTCGTCAACGACGCGAAGTCTGAAGCGGAGACCGCCCGAAAGGCTGCCATGCAGCTCGCTTTTTGGCTCACCGCCTCACTGCTGATCGGCGCCTTCTCGGCAAGCCTTGCGGCGACCGAGGGCGGCGGCCTCCGGGATGGAACTTGGAAGCGTCGTCGTTGATCTTAAACACATAGGAGCTTTGTCATGCCTATTCTTCTCTGGCTACTTGGAATCCCTCTTCCAATTATTCTGCTGATCCTTTTCTTGAGGTGACGCGAATACGCCGCCGAACACCGGCGGCGTGTATTTTTGCAAAAGGATATGCCGAGCCTGTGCGGAAAGACGGTCACTTCACGCCACCGTGGGCCACGCCGTAGACCGTAGCAATTTCGGACCAAAGCCGCTGCGATTTTGCGGAGCTCAAGCAATCACCCCGTCGCTACCACCATACGGCTAACGGATTGCGTCCGCTGGTTCGGCTTCTTGCGTCGATAAACTTAACCAATGTCCGCCTTGCGTCATCAGGAGATACCCGCGAATGGCTGCTTTATCGGAGCAGAGCAATAATTGCTGCCGTGGGCAGTCCCACGAGCGGCAAGAGCGCTACCTTTGGACTTGTTGCGAACAGCCCAATTAGCGCCAAGCAAGCAATTGTCAGAATACCAAACCACGCTGTCGTTCCATTCGACCAGCCCCACGCATGTGCTGTCACAGGCAGCGCCACAAGCAGAGCGATGGTCCCGATACAGCGCAGCATAACGACGATCGGCTGATTGAATGGTCGCCCGCGCAGGCTTCGCGCATGTGAAGGCATTGCGAAGCAGAGTGCAGCCCAGCCGAAATAGGTGAGTGCGAAAGCGAGGGCGATCATGCGGCGACCTCGCCACGTCTCGCGTAATGCGCAGCGCTGATGGCAAAAAATACTGCTGTGGCGAGTGCAGTCAAATCGAAGCCCGCGAACACCCAGTCGCCGCTGACTAGACTTGTCGCCAGTCCGCGCTCCGTCCTGATGGCATTCACTGTCGGTACCGTAGCGAACAGCAACGCGGCGATCCACAATTGCTCGCGCCATGCGTCACGCTGCGGGCGGATCGCGGCATGCAGGCCAGCTATCAGCCAGACAGCAAAGAAGCAGCCAACCTCCCAGAGCGTGCGCCCAGGGGATGTCGCAGAGAGCAGCCTGTTGCAGAGGAAGTAGGCGGCGATGGCGATTGGAAGGCCGGTGATGGCCGTGACGTTCAGTGCATCCACGATCTTGTGGCCAACGTTGGCGGCGTTGCGCCGGCGTTTGACGGACCACAGTACCAAGCCCGTCGCGATCATCGCGCAGCCGACGATGCCGGAGATGAAGAACATCCAGCGCAGCCAGATGTCGGAAAAACGCGCTAGATGCAGGCCATGGAAAATGCCACGAGCCTCGGCGGCAGCACCGGTAACCGGTGTCTTCGAGATGAGTGCTCCGTTGCTGCCATCGAACAGCATCGACTGCACAGCATGCGAGATGCGCTCGCTATCCTGGCGGACAAGGCGGATCGTCGCGGCCCGGTCTCCCGGATTGTCGATGACGAGACGACCGACGGTCCCACCTTGCCATTCGGCCGAGGCGATAGCGAGGAGCGGCGCAATTGGCGCCAGCGGTGCGGCGACATTGAGGGTCTTGCGCGGCGGCGCGTCGTCGAACATCTCGATGACAAATTCCTGTCGTCCGTCGGGATACATCGCCTCGATGCCCCAGGGCAGATAGAGCGGCAGCAACGTGATCAAGCCGGTATAGGTTATCATCACGTGAAACGGGAGCGCCGTCACGCCGAGTGCGTTGTGAGCGTCAAGCCATGAACGCTGGCCCCTGCGCGGCCGGAAGGTGAAGAAATCCTTAAAAATGCGCCGATGGGTGATGACGCCGCTGACAAAGGCAACGAGCATAACGATAGCCGCAGTGCAGGTCAGATAGCGGCCAAAACGTTGCGGCATGTAGAGATCGAAGTGAAAGTAATACAGAAAGTCGCCACCGGCCGTGTTGCGCGCCTTGATAGGCGCACCACTGGCAGGGTCGAGCGTCAGCCGCGTCGCGGCCGGCCCCGTCTTCGGATCGCGCAGCACCAGAGCTGATGTCACCGGCGAGCGATCGGTCGGTAGATCAATCATCCAGCGCCGTACGCCAACACTGTTCTTGCGGAGTTGCCGGAGCGCCGCATCAGCGGCGACGTCCGGCGTTGTCGCGGTGAGTTGGCCGATTTCGGGCCGCATCCACAGTGAGATCTCGTCGCGGAAATAGCTCACCGTGCCGGTCACGAAGATGGCGAATAGCAACCAGCCGAACAGCAGCCCACCCCAGGTGTGCAAAACTGCCATCGCCGGGCGCAACCCGCGTTCGGCGGTGGGGCGTCGCGCACGATCGGCGGTAATGCTCATCGGATGAACGGCGTGATGGCGCCGAACAAGGCGCAGGGAACAAGAATACCGAGACAAGCGCGCAATGTGGTGCGCGCGGCGAAGGCCCAGATGATGGCGACTACATTGATGACGAAGCCGATCATGGCGCCTGTGAGAACCGCTTCCAGCCTCACGACTGGCAGCGCCTTGGCAAGAAAAAGCGCGACGATGGCGCTCAGAATGTAACCGCCGACGAAACCGGTCAGGATGCGTGCTGTCATCAGCAGCCAGGTCGGTCTCATCGGCGGGTGCCTTTCATGTCTCTGCGCCGCAGCACGCCGCGCAGGCGCGTTACCAGCGATAGCTCACGGTGGCCAGCACGGTCTGCGGATCGCCATAGCGGCAGCCATTGGACGCCACGCAGATCGTGTAGCCGTTGTTGAACAGATTCTTCACGTTGAGACGTGCATGGAAGCCGTTCAGCTCACGCGCAAGATATTTTAGGTCGTAAGAGGCGGTGAGATCGACCACGGCATAGGCCGGCACGTCGTTGACGTAACCTGGAATATTGGTTTGGCCGATCGCACGGATGCCACCACCGAACTTGAAACCGTGCCAGCCCAATGCGCCGAAGTCGTACAGGCCCCAGACCGAAGCCGTGTTGTAAGGCACGCTGGCGAGGCGTTCGCCGGCCAGGCCGGGAACGTTCGAGCGCGTGGTGCGGGCGTCGGTATAGGTATAGGCCGACACGATGCTGAGCCCACCAAACTCCGCCTTCGCTTCCAGTTCGATGCCACGCGATTTTGCTTCGCCGGACTGGACCGAGAACGTCGTGTTGACCGGATCCGGAGTCAGCACGTTCTGCTGGGTAATCTCGAAAGCGGCTGCGCTGAACAGCATGCGGGTGCCAAGCGGTTGGTAGCGCACGCCGACTTCATACTGCTCGCCACGCGTCGGCGCGAACGGATTGCCGAGACGATCGGTGCCGAGGATCGGCGCAAAGGATTGGCTGAACGACGCATAGGGCGCGATGCCGTTGTCGAACAGATAGACCATGCCGGCGCGGCCGGTCCAGGCTTCGTCCTGCTGCGATGTCAGAGCACCGGTGCGAATGATGCGTGTGTCGACATCACTGAAATCCTTGCGGCCGCCGAGCAGCAGCACGAATTTGTCGTAGATCTTGATCTGGTCCTGCACATAGATGCCGACCTGGTTGCTCACCGAATTGGTACCGTTATTGACGGTGCGATTGACCGTGACCGGCGTGCCGTAGGTGGGGTTTATGACATCGACCGTTGATGCAGTCCCGCCGAAACGATCGGAGTTCAGCATGCTGCGGTAGTAGTCTACGCCGGCAATCACTGTGTGTGCGGTCGGGCCTGCGACGAATTTGAATTCCGCCGAGGTATCGACGGCAAAGCCGTTGCCGTGTTCGACACGGCTGGAGACGTTCCGCGATCCGGTGCGGCCATTCCCGCCGATGCCGGTCAGCAACAGGTAGTCCCAGTCCGTCACCGCATCATACAGGCGCAGATTCTGGCGAACCTTCACGGAATTGTTGAACGCGTGCTCGAACTGATAGCCAACTGCGCCGGCCTTGGTTTCGAAACGATCGAAGCCCGGCTCGCCGAGGAAACCCTGGCGCGGAATCGTGCCGACACTGGTCGGCAGCACAGTGCCGACATAAGGCAGCGGCGTGGGGAACTTGGTCTTGGATTCCTGATAATAGCCGTACACGTTCAGCGAGGTGTTGGCGTCCGGACGCCAGGTCACCGACGGAGCGACATACAGCTTGTCGTCCTGAATATAGTTGGTGGGCGTGTCGGATTTACGCACCAGGCCGGTGAAGCGGTAGAGCAGCGAGCCGTCATCGGCGAGCTTGCCGCCGACATCCGCCGAGATTTCCTTCCGCTCATAGTCGCCGACGCTGACATTCACTTCGCCGAACGGGTTTTCGGTCGGCTTCTTGCTGATGGCGTTGACGAAGCCGCCGGGGCCAAGCTGGCCGAACAGGATCGATGACGCGCCCTTGACGACTTCAAGCCGCTCGAGGCCAAACGGCTCGGTGGTGGAGTCGTAGACGCCCGAAGTCAGCTTCAGACCATCGCGCAGCAAGCCGGAATTGCCCGCCGCGACGTCGAAGCCCCGAATGCCGATATTGTCGCTGACGCGGGTGAAGGAGGTTGCCTGGACACTGACACCCGGCACGTAGTTGAGCATTTCACCAAGGGTCTGGCCGCCCTGGTCGCGGATCTGCTCGCGCGACACCACGGAAACCGTCTGTGGGGTCTCGAGGATTGGTGTGTCGGTCTTGGTCGATGACGCGCTTCGTGATGCAACGTAGCCGTTGACCGGACCGTTGGCGCGCTCGACGACGGTTGGCGCGTTCGTAACGACAGGCTGCGCCGGCGCCTGCGGACTGCGGCGTGCGACACGGCGCGTTTGGCTTGCGGTGGATGTCCGCCGGGCGCTCGGGGCGCGGCGCGCCTGGGACGCGGGTGCATCGACCGTGACCGAGGGCAGTTGCGACTGTGCGAAGCTCGCGCTGGATTCCAGAGCGATAAAACTACAACCCGCGAGAAAACCAATTCCCGCGCACTTCAAAAACGACATTCAATTCCCCAGCCTAAGTCTCAGCTAACTTTGTCGGCTGCGACCTATGCCTCCTGCGCCGACAATAACGCAGTAGAAACGATCTAAATTTGCTAAGCATTTTCGGAATGTGGCCAAGATGCGACACACATTGGGAGCGCCCAGGTGTCTCGAAATGTAAAGCATCGCGCATATTAAGAACGCTTCAGGTTTGACAACCCAGATTTAATCGCGTTCGACCTTCGGCGCGCATGTGCTGCGCGTCGACCTCAAGGGCAACCGTGCTAGCGGCGTCACGTGTGGCCACAACGGCAACGCGTAGCCGGAAGCCCACAACGCGGCGATAAGGGGCATCGCGATCGCAAGCAGCCCCCACGTCGTGATCCATCGCCACCACCCGACCTTGCGGTCGATCTTCAAGGCGGTCCCCATGAGCGAAATGATGACCACAAACTCGGTCATCTTCGCGACCAGAGGAAGTTCGGCGGGAAGATGCGGCACTGGGATTTCTGGAAAGAACTAAAATGTTGCTGCGCCGATGGCAATGCAGACGATGGGCAGCGAAAGCGGCGCTTCTTCAGCACCATGGGATGCCACGCCGTGAGCAGGATCAACGCCCGAAGGCAACGAGCAGAAGCATTATGCTTTCCGCAGTGCGACGCCGTCAGTCTAAGTGCGAAGCACAGGAAAGCGAAGCACCGCGTTTGCCAGAACGAAGCTCACATTCGTCCATTTCCGGCGACCAGAGACGATCATGGACCAGACCAAGGCCGCGATGACACTCGGGCAAGCAGCCATCGAACTGTGGCCCACCTTGCCGCGAGACTTCCAGGGGCAGTTGTTTGAGCGGGTAATGGCCGCTTGTCCGACCTCGGCAGAGAGCTCGCGATGTTTCTGCACGACCGGCATCCTCGGACGGCACTTTCCGGCGCCTCCAGAATGTCTGCCGCAGCGCCACCTGATCCCGTTTGGAATGCCGTTCACCTGGGCGTGGACATGCAGCGGATCTTCACCCGCGGCGGAATGTGGGAGACGCCCTGGATGCGAGGGTCTTGCCTGGGATCGTAGCGACCGCAGAACTGAACCCGTCCCGGAACGTGTTCGCCCTTTTGATAGCGCCCCACTCCGCCGACGAGGGCCCCGGTCGTTGGCTGCATTATTTCAAGCGGTGGGAGCGAGCTACTCGAGACCGCCGCGCCGGAGCAATTGGATCTCGTCGAACCTTTGGCGCGCTTAGTGCCGCCGGGACATGTTGTGGACAAGCCGGTATATGCAGCGTTTGCCGGTACCGACCTCGCCGCTCGCCTCCACGAAAAGAGCGGTCGACACAGTCATAGTGACCGGCGCTGAGACCGACGTCTGTGTGTTGTCGACGGTGCTGAGCGCCGTGGGAACTCGGCTTCCGGACGGCAGTGGTGGAGCGCTCTTTGTAGTTCTTCGGACGAGCGCACGACGCGCTCCTGACGATCTATCGAACCCGCTTTCACCGAGCAAATCGATCTCGTTCGGCTGGCTGACCTTCCGGATCTATGGCGCGACACGCTCTAAGCGATTGCCTGGAACCCGGATGGAAATACCGCGTTTCAGCGGCGTCAAGAGCATGGGAGGCCGCGATGGCTGATAAAGACCTCAACGATCTATTCCTCGACACCCTCAAGGACATCTACTACGCCGAAAAGCAGATCTACAAAGCCCTGCCGAAGATGGCGAAAGCCGCCGCTTCCGACGAGCTTCGCGCGGCGTTCGAGAAGCATCATGCCGAGACCGAGGTGCAGATCGAACGCCTCGAGCAGATTTTCGAGAGCCTTGGCAAGGCTGCGCGCGGGAAGAAGTGCGACGCCATCGAAGGCATCCTTGATGAAGGCAAGGAGATCATGGACGAGTACGCCGATACATCAGCTCTCGACCCAGGCCTTCTCGCGGCCGCTCAGGCGGTCGAGCATTATGAGATCTCCCGCTACGGAACGCTCCGGACCTGGGCGCAGACCCTCGGACTGAAGGACGCCGTTAAGCTGCTGGATCAGACCCTCGCAGAAGAAAAGAAGACCGACGATGCGCTCTCGAAGCTCGCACTATCGGCGGTGAATGCACAGGCTGCATGAGGCTCAGACATGGACGCCGCGGCTGACCCGCGGCGTCTTTTTCATATTATTGGAGAACAGCATGAGCATTTTCGGGAAGATCATGGGCGCCATCGTCGGCCACGCGGAAGCTGCGCCGGCTGGCGGAGAAGCACCTGCCGCGCAGGACAAGGCGTCGTCTTCGGCCGCCGCACCTTCGACTGCGCGAAGCGGCAGCGCCTCGAACGTCGATGTCGCCCCGATCCTCGACAAAGCGGTTGCGGCGAAGGGTGAGAAGCTGGAGTGGAAGACGTCGATCGTCGACCTTATGAAGGCTCTCGATATCGATTCAAGCCTATCAGCGCGCAAGGAGCTTGCCGAGGAGCTCGGCTTTTCGGGCGACACGAACGACTCGGCCTCTATGAACATCTGGCTGCACAAGCAGGTGATGGCCAAGCTGGCCGCGAACGGCGGAAAACTTCCCGACGACATCAAGACCTGAGCAAAGACGAGTGGTGCCTCTCGTCACCTTGACATGAAAGGAACGAACAGGAACCGTATGCTCGCCGTAGCGACCGCTGCCAGGACGACGGCCAGCGCCAGGGCGAATTCTGCCTCTAGCCTTCTGTCTTGGTTGTCTGTCCACCATTGAAGGAATCTGCGCCGCATTTTTTCTACTGACAATAAGCGTGCCATTTATCGATTAGCCACGACAGCGCGGTCTGACGACGCATCTTTGGGTGCTTGCTGCCCATGACCATCGACATCAGATGGCCAACTTCAGGTCTCGGTTGACCTTAAATTCCATGTACTTGCGGATCGCCCTGTTCGACAGCAGGAGCCGGCTGCGGACGCCCTGCCGGATCATTGACTCCACATGGTAGAGCAAGACCCTACTGCAAACCTCAGCGTCTTCGATCTCGCCGGTACGCTCCAGATAATCCCACGCGATCTGAATGGCCTCTTCCATGAGGACCGCCATGTCTGATTGTGAGATATATGTGTAATGCATGCAGGAGAAAGGCGGATTGTCGCGCTTCGTTCCCGATAGGAACAGAGCAAGCGATACTTGGTTCAGGCGAGGTAAAGCCCCAAAGGAGGTCGCATGAAGTACGTCGAGAAAAACGACCCGCGCGAGACGCCGAAGGACGATCCCCGGACGACGCAGGATTGGGGGTCGATGTCGCAGAGCGACAAGCCGTGGGAGAAGAATGCTCAGAACACCACTGATCCCAGCTTGCCGGATACTCCGAAGCCCGATCTGGAAAAGTGGCAGAAGAGCAAGACGCACTGAGGCACGACGGGCAAAGTAGTCCTAATCGGCCTGACAATCACGCTGGCGCTTCTGCTTGCCTGCGTGATCGTCATCATTCAGCTCTCAGAAAAGAGCCCGCCGTGGGTTTGCTGCGGGCTGAGTTTTGAATGGAAGATGCGCGGCGCAGTAACTAAACGTACGTCCCATCGTTCCGCCGCTGGCCAGGCCGAAGAGCTGTTTCGACGTCAGCCAGTCTTTTGCGATGCCTGGCTTCGAGGTCTCGCACGCTGACGAGTTCGCCGCCAAGTTGCCGGGCCATCTTCTTGACCGAAGATTGGGATCGGTTAAGCGCCGCACTCACGCGGATCACAGACGCTCCTTTATCCATCAGCTCTTTAAGCTTTTGGACGTCGCTTTCGGTCCATTGGCGGCCAGGGGCTTCATGCTGCAAGCTGCTTGCGAACAGCGGCAGCGGAGTTGCCGACCTTGTTCACTGCGTACTGTAGCTCCTCCTTGGTCACGTTGAGGTGCTTCGTCCAGTAACGGACTTCGTGCTCTTCATGCATGTTGATCTTGCTGCGGTCTTGCTGACCTTTTTTGCTCAAATCGTCCATGACGTGCTCCAGTATTGAGTGACGGTGGAACGTCAAAAATCTGCCAAGTTCCCGCGCATAGGCGAGTAGCGCGTTGTTTCGGAACGCTTTTAACTCCTCTGCTTTTCATCGCGGCGCGGGGGACAAATGCCCAGGTTTTACTTTCCCATTATTGACGGCACGCGGTTGGACGACCCGGCCGGAATTGAATTTCCCGATGTCGATGCTGCTAAACAGCACGCTCATCGCATTGCTCAACAAATGCCGACAAAAAACAAACGGCACGTCTCAGTGGAAGATAAAGACGGCATCGAGCTGCACAAGGTGAGCATCGGGGAGTCTGATTGACGACTCATATCCTCCGGGAGGCTGGCACACTTCGAATAGCCTTGCCGCTTGCATAGGCCGGCTGGTCACGAACTCTTGCCTCGCCGGTCAACCGGTTTCGCTCACCAATCAGCTCATCCACCTTGACCTGCATCCGCTCCAGCAAGCCACGTCAGAGACAGTACTTATGCCTGCGCGCTGAAGATCGAGGATGTCACGCTGTTGCCGTTTGATCTGCACGCGCACGCGGGCGATCTTGGCCTTGAGGTGGTCGAAGTTCATGGCCAATCCCTGAAGATGGCCCAATAGAACAAAATAAGAACACGAGAGTCAATGGGCTTGAGCGGCGCTATTGATGGCCGTTAGCATATCGATGGGCAAGTAGGGCTTGGGGAGGAACACAGCCCGCGCCGGCATCTCCCCAACCTCCGGACGATGTTTGCCGCTCGCGATGACGATATGAACAGGTGGCCAGCGATCACGGACGGCAGCCGCCAGCTTTAAACCGTCTATGGAGCCCGGCATATCGATGTCGGTGAAGATCAGCGCAATGGAGCGATCAGCTTCGAGGATTTTAATGGCCGCGTCGGCATCACTGGCGGTTGCAACATCGTAACCGGCCTCTCGCAGCGCTTCCTCAACCCACATGGTGATGAGGAATTCATCTTCGACAACCAGAACCTTCGCCAAGTCTCGCTCTCCCGCCACGAGCGTTTTTCAGAGTCACCAAACAGACTCCATGCAACTTCGTTCCGACGATTATCGAACTTTACTCATCACTCTGGCGCGTTCGCTGCTTGCGTCGCAGACCACAAAGACTGATGATCGATCATCACCGCACGGACCGTGGCAAACATCGGTGATGAGAGTCACTTGCTCCCGCCCAATTTTAGTAGGGAGCAATGTATGCTACCGAACACATCGCATATCACCCGTCCCGACTGTCCGCATTGCAGGGCGCCGACCTTTCTCATGCGCATTACGCCTCGTACCGCGAGCATGGAGCTGCGCATGTTTGAATGTCCGAAGTGCGAGCACGTCATCGAAGAGCTTGCGAAAGATCCGAGAATTGCAGGAGAGGCTTGGGCCAACAGTAGCGAATTACGTCGCCCCACCTGACGTTTCGGCATCTCAGCTCTATGCAGTTTTTGAAGACGCCTATCCACAATCGCGCATTGTCGGTCCTGCGAGTCGCCTGCAAATTACGAACAGCGCAGTTATGCGTAGGCGGATTTTGTCGTCCGCCTGGTTCAAGAAAGCAGGCTCCCGATATGCCGCACATTGCCCGGCCCGTCTGTCCGCATTGTTCACAACCGATGGGTCTCAAGCGCCTTAGACCCCTGCAACGCAGACTGCGAGCTTCAAGTCTTTGAGTGCCTGGATTGCTTCCACGTCACCGAGGAACTGGTTTCGTCGCTCCCCTTCCAATCAGCAAGGTTCAGGCCTTCCCCCGGAACAGAGCAGCAATAGCCGTCTTCGTTTTGGGAGGAGGACGCCATGGCGAACATCACTCGAAATATGTCTCTTGGTCAGGCCCTGCTCGTAGCGATCCTGTTCACAATGCTGGTCTTCGCAGTGGTCTGGGCGACAATGGCCTGGACGTCTGAAGACGTAGAGATGTCGGTCCACGGCTGGATCGCACTGGCACTCGGTACGATCTTCTCGCTGCTGATTGGCTGTGGCCTGATGGCCCTCATGTTCTACAGCAACCGAACTGGCTACGATGAGGTCGCCACCCCCGATGTCTACGACCGGCAGCGCGACGATCAAGAATCGAGCCGCATGTAAGCCGGCGACGGGTCAATCGGCTTAGGCTTCTGGCACGGCACGAGCGGCGGCGCGCAAGAGGGCGCTAAGGCGGTCAGTGCCATGTTTGCATCGTGCCGAGCTCAGCGAGTACAAGACGCCGGAAGCGTCGCTTGCTTCCAGCCCCTATTATTTTCCATCAGCTCTTCCAGTCGCGTGCGTAGGACAATTGCTAGGAGCGCTTTTGTTCTTGGCAGTGTTCCGGGGCTGTTGCTGCTGCCTCAGGCGTGACAAGCAGACCAGCAACCTCTCTTCCGTGGTTCGTGTCTTTATCTTGAAGTGCGCCCTATCGAGCGAGATCTTGTCACGACCAAGTTCGGAAGACTCGCAGTGGCTCTAGTAGAGTGGCTGACCGTCTTAAAGTTTGCGGGCATGCAGTTCAGACACCCGTACTACCGCCAGTGCACCATTCTTTTTCACGGCACGAACGTACTTCGCATCGGCGACAGCGGGCACGTTAGATCGAACGTGAACGATAACTGATACTGGCTATAGAGTGAACAGCGTCTAACGGGCGAGAAGGAGCGCCACAAAGGCTGCCACGGGCAATACACCACCGCAAAGGATAATGAACGCGTAGTACAGCCATTCCCGCCACACAGCCGCATGATGCCATGGCGAAGTGTTGAAGCAATGCAGAGCTCTGGACTCTTACTCGCTTTTTCCGAACAGCGGTGGAGATCAGTAGAGCCGATCTACTGGGGAAAGCGATTTTTACACGAGCGGCACTGATGGCTGGCGGGGTCGCCTGCATCTGAGCTTTACGTTTGGTTATCCATGACCTCGCCTGAGGCCGAATGACGCGGAACGAAATACCGGCCCTTCATTTAGAGGAGCTTGGTAGGGTCAAAGAATGTTTTTACATCAGGTATTTAGCGTTTGCGGCTCTCATATTGCTTGTCGCCGACCAGTTCCCCCTGAGTACAGTCGGGAAGATGCTTTGGCATACGCTGAGAAACTAGCGACAGAATGCGTAGTCGAGTTGTGGATGGGTGATGCTTTGCTCGCCTCTTACGGTCCGGAGCTGTCTATCGTGGATGACAACTGACATCCACGCACCTGACCAATGAGTGCGGGCCCAAATCAGATAGGCATAGCGGTAAGTTGCCTTTGCTCATGGCCCTGTCACTCGGCACCCCTGTGGGAAGGGAGAATATGGATTTCCGGGAAAGACAAGTGTGCGCCGACAGCTTGCCCCGAACCGTTCGCACGGAAGTGCCGCGACCGACAAATTCAACGAAATTCGGGCGTTCGTGCAGTTCTGCACAGCGCCATCGCAGGTGCTCGCTCGGCAAAATGGAAGGTCGCTACCCCGCGTTTGCGCCGATACTTGAGTGATAAGTAGCGCGATGCAGAAAGCCGAACAAGCGGCCAGGACGACGGGTCGGGGCAGTCTCATCGAGCGTAACTCCAGTCTAAGCAAGCACCGAGCATTTCGGATTAACGCTCAACCAGTCGCTAGCCTCAGCAACCCGGTCAGCCCCGCAGCCGTGAAAATCTAAGTCGGTTGAATCTGGACAGAGGTCAGTTGCGTTTCAAATTGTTGATGATGACCACACCTCTCCACGTTCCTGTTTTGAGGCAGTTTGCCTTGGCTCCCCCGCACATCTTCGAGCAGTATTCGGGAGCCGAGTTGAAGGTGTTTCTGCCATTGGTGCAGTTTCCCTGGCAGTCCAAGGCGATATTGGAACATGACCGACCGTTTCCTTCATACTGAGGGCAAGAAGGACCAGGCTGACAAGCGAAATCAGTCTGTGCGAATGCTGGGGTGAACGCTAAGGACAGGATGAAAACGATTACAGCACGCACAATTATCTCCATTTATAAAATCTGAAATTGCTGAGCAAAGAGCTACGCCCCCCATTTGACGATGAGGGCTCGCTACTGGAAAAATTCACTCGGCCCTGCGCGAAGAAGCGTGAAGCTTCATCGACGCGTCGACAGCAACCGGCGGGCACTGCGCCGGCAGGTCGTCCTCTAAAAATACGCTTTCAAGCAGTTCCCCCACGCATTGCGTTTTGCGTAAAATGCACGCTGGGGTCAAATAGACTTTAGGATTGTGGTTATTAGCAGCTGCGGATTTCAAAGAACCAAAGGCCGCAGCACCGGGCTCAGCCTTCTTGCGCAATGGGCGCCGGCCCGTCTACCGCGGTCCCCGGAACGTATCCTCAATCGCCGCCTTGTCGGCATTGAAGGAGACCCCATGCGGACCAAGATCACAGCAGTAATTGTCGCAGCAGTTGTCACGGCATCATGCCCGGCCTGGGCCCAGGGCGGAGGTGGTGGAGGCGGCGGCGGGGGCAGCGGAGGCGGCGGTGCCGCAGGAGCGGGAGGCGCGAGCGGAGGAGCCGGAAGCAACACCTCAACCGGCGGCTCGGCGCCGAGTGGCAACGCTGAAACGCCTGGCGCAGGGACTGCAAACCCCACCGCGCGCGAGAATGGCCCGAACGAACGGAAGGCCGTTCCCTCGCCTTCAACTACAAACAGCTCCTCGAGCTCGCCATCATATGGGCAGTCGCCAGCCGGCGCGGCGGCGACCAAGTCTATGAGCAGCACCAACACCGGTGTGATGGCAAATCCAAACGCCTCGCCGCCTTCCTCCGACAATGGGAACGCAAGCGTCGCTCCCGCCGGCCGGATCGGAGACAGGACGCCCACTCGAGATGCACGCTAACAAGAGCATGGATCTATGTGCAGACGAAGCGTCGAAAAAATTTTGACGCCCCTTCTTGACGGTGGGGCGCTCCGCTCTAAATTCGTTTCTGCCTTTAAACGGAAGGAGTTAGGAGGCCCAACATGACAAATTCTGCCATGTCGATGGATCAAATCCATGCAAATTCTCTTCTCGCCAGCACGTTCAGTCACCCCAAGGAAGTGCTAGCCAGCCCCTTCTTGGACACGGTTCAAAAACGGTGCGTTTTGGCCACCTGGGCATCTGACGCATTCGCCGTCGAGGGCAAGCCTTGGCTGCGACAGATCCCCGGCTGCACTTCCCAAATAAGAATCGGCGACATCCTGTCAGCGCTCCGGACACTCGACGGTGATGACGGACCGCCGGCGAACGCGGCGCGGATGGCGTTCCCTGCCCCTTCCAGGCGAACTCGGGCAATTGGACAAACTGCCTTTGAACTGAAGCGTCTGCGGCGCAGTGATATCCACTTGTAAGCGTTGACGCATGGTGGAGCCTAAGTAAGGGGCTCTTCCTCGATGACTCAACTCGGCGGAAGGGCCTGGTGCATTCGGCCCTGCCGCCGTCAAAACGATCGAAATGACGAAACCGACAGCTGCCGCATGGGCCGAACAGGCCGCCGAACTCAGGAGACGCGCCGACAACCTGCCGGCCGGCGAGGATCGTGAGCGCTTATTAAACCAGGCCGATCAGTTGGACGCAGCCGTCGACATGACAAAGATTCTCTCGGTTCAGCGGCCATCGCGAGGCCGGTAACAAGCTGGCCCCTAAGCCCGGACGCGCTTCGAACGGGGACACCGTGCCAGCAAACGCAATGTCGTATAACGGACCGATCGAAGCTCCCTGTTCCGCTAATGGGAAATGGCCTGCACTGTTTGATGCCACTCTGACATGCCTAGAAAATTGCTCACTCGCCGATGGACCGACGAAGACTCATTGAAGCTGGTGAAACTGCTGGAGGATGGAGCGACACTCTCTCGTGCCGCTGCTGCGCTCGATAGGCACACCAGCTCGGTTCAAAAGAAAGATCGCGCGCTTGGCCTAAAGTTTCCAGGGATACGTGACGTCCGAGCCAGTCTGCGCGAGGCTTGCGCAGTCGAACCGGGACGCGCACCGAAACGCTCATAAGCGATCCGCGCGGGATCCGGGGAACCGTATGGGAACGTCCATCCACTCCTTGGCTTACCCTCGAATGACTATCACCGACGCCATGATTTACGGATTTGGGTTTACAGCTGCGCTTCTCGCTGCGGCGGCATTATGGGTCGGCCGTTAGGGTGATTGCGGCCCTATCGCGGGCGTGCAATGAAAGTGACGGTCTGTTCAGGTTGACCTTCCATCCCTGCTGGCCAAGCCCGGCGGGTGCTTACGAAACGCGGCCGGGCCGTTTGGTATGGTGCTGGCGATGTCCGAGTTTGTCGAAATCTATACGAATGGCGGCGTGCTAGGGCTAGGGGCCGGACCGGTTTCAGCCAAACGTCCGTCGGACGGAGTCCTTTGGCACGCTGCTGCAGGCAATCGAAGCTCTGCAGGCCGCACATCCCAACCGGCAACGGATTCAGTTAGCCATCATCAACGGTTCACTGGCAGCAAAAAGCCCGGCCTGACGGACCGGGCAGTCTGGGGTATCCGAACGGGTCGTTCGGTTATGCGCGCTATAATGGCTACCGTGCGGCCGCACAAGAGACGGACATTCAGGCGGTGTGTCCCGGATTGTTGCTCCGCGGGGTTTTCTTGTCCCGCTGTGGGGTCATCTTCGCCGGATCAGCTTTGCCCGGCACGCCCCGTGGGCCCAATTCCTGACGCTGCAAATCTTCTTCGCTGGGCCGAGGATCCGCGTCGGAAATCTGACCATCGCTTTCGCCCGCTGAGTAAGCCTCGGGCGAGCCGAGTGCGGTGTAGTCATGGTCGCCCTTTAGATCCTCAGCGTGAGCGCCGGGGTCCGTTCCCACGATCGTCGTGCCGTCTTTATTGATTAAAGCCATACAAGATACCTCCGACGGATCAACGACATCCGACCTGTCGCGTTCCGTCTCCGACGGCGCGAGCAGGAACGAATCAACTGCGATCGGCTTGAGCCCGCCGTTCAGTTCGGAGTTGCGTATGAGTTGGTCCCCTTCCCTTGTGCCGAGCGGCGTCCATGACACCGTATATCTGGTGGTCGATTGTTTTGGCGATCGCTGCGTCTGGCGCGAAGCCGACATTAACGGCACCGATATCGAAACCGTGATCTCGGACCTGATGTCCGGCCAGTATGGCGATCCCCCTTGTGTAGTCGCGTTCAATGCCACTGAAAAATGGTCCCATGACGTTACGGCCGAGATCGCTGCCGAGATCAAGTACCGTTGCGACCGATCGAACGATGACGTCCCGGCTTGGTTTGAAGACTTCATGCACCGGCACGTTAGCCCGGAGAAACAGCTAGCGTTGAGGCTTGGGCAATGAGGTGGGCGGCGGCCTTCCCCGAGCCTATCCCTCTCCCCGACGGAAAACAGATCCGAACGCTAAAAGACGCGGGGCGATTTATCGAGAAGCTGCCGGAGGCCGACGTCGCCAAGCCGGCCTGGCAGACGGCGCTCCATGTCGTCCTGCAGGCAGCAGACCATGGCGGTCCGATCGACTTCGCCAGGCTGGGCGTCATGCGCGCACTCTATCCCGTCGTGCCGGTCTACGACCCGAAGTGCAAAGACCCGCCATGGCGCAACTCCCGTAAGCTCGCGAGGGACCGGTGATGCGAGACACCGATATCGTCAGCAAAGCCATGGGAGACGCCCAGGCGATGCTGCACACTTACGTCGAGCCGGGCCCGCGTGTTCCAGAGGCGGTGCTGCAGCGGATGCTGGGAATTCTCGATCGGGAGGACGTGGTCGCCGCGCAGCAACGGATAAGCCGAGGCTACGGGCGGCTTGCCGTCGTGAAATGACGGACGAGCAGCTCGCGCGTACGATGACGACTGGCTGGTGATCTGGCGCGGCCCCGTCGGCCGGATATCGAAGCAGTCCGGCATCGCTTACGGGAAGCCGAACTGGTTCTGGACTATCACGTACAGCGGCACCTTGAAGCCCGCTCGTGGCGGTGGCGTCGCGACCGACCTGGAGTATGGCAAGGCCGGCTTCAAAGCGGCTTGGGCCGAGCTGCGCTCGAGACTGATGGACGATGAGATCGAGCGCTTCCGTCGGCGAGAGGAAGCCACCGAACGCCGTGGACAATGGCCGAAACGAAGCTGACAGAAGGCCCGGAATCGCGCCATGTGCCGGCCATGAAGTATGTTGAGCCCCGCCCCTACGCCAAACCCGAAGCCGCCGCTGCAAAACTGATCGAGATCGCTCAAGGGCTTCGAGTGGATGAAGGTCGCATGTCAGTCGGCAAATGGAACGATGCGTTCCGCGCTGCCGGCGGGAATGTCACCGAGTACAGCGCCGGACGGGATCACGCCATCGCTTCGGGGGTCATCGAGATGCATGAATGCGGCGGCTTCATCATGTGGACCGCGGGCGCGCAGCCGGAATGACCGGACCGGTCAAACTGCGCGTGGGCGACATTTGCCGGCTCAACGAGCTCGGTCGATCACGCAGCCCAAAGATCCGATGGAAAACCGCCTTGGTCGTCAGCATGGTTGGTGACGGCCGGTCGTACAGGGTCATCCCAGCTGGTCGCACCGAGCCGGTCCGAATCCATGGAAGCTATCTTGAAGTCGCGCCTGAGGGTCTGCGCTGAGGGCACATTACGATCTGAAGTGGAACACTTCGCGTGAACTCCGCTTGAAAAAGCTTCAAGATAGGAGCTTCCGCATGAAAGCGCTCACCATCTTCGCTGCAGCTACATATGCTTTAGCATCCACCTTAGCGCTTGCCCAAGGCGGCGGCGGAGGTTCTGGCGGCGGGGGAGCCGCTAGCGGTTCCAGTTCCTCATCGGGCAATTCGGCGCCCGGTTCCGCAGGCGCGGGGGGAAATGCATCGACAAACGCCTCGTCCTCGAACGGAGCGCCAGCGCCCTCGGCAGATAGCACCTCTCAAGCCGAGCGTAACGCAGGCGCAGCGGGGCTGTATGGTCGGACCACAAGCGACAATAACGTCGCTGCACCAGCACGAAACTCCGCAGAGCAAGCGAAACGCAATGCAGGCGCGGCGCGATAGCAGAACCAACGCCGGTGAACGGTCATCGCGTGTCCTGCGCTCTGGGCGCAGGACTGCGCGATCGTCTCATAGACCAGTCGCCTCGTCGGTGCTTAGATATTCATGCGGGAGCCTGCCATAATTTCAGCCGGTAAAGCATTTCACCCGACCGAGAAGCCGCCGAGCGCAATTGCTCGGCGGCTTTTTTCAGCCCGAAAACATAGGAAGGCCGCCAATCCCGGAGGACGGCAGCCGGTTGCTTTGAGGTGGCAGAGACGAAGAACGGTTTTCGCCAGCAGCTATCCGGGCTCATCTCCAAATTCGATCACTCTACGGTGACGCGCCGAGCCACTCATACCAATCGCCCGCGCTGCGGCGTGATTGGAGTCGATCCACCGGCCGCGCACGAAGGGGCCGCGATCATCGATGCGCAGCGTGGAGCTCGTCCTTGGCCAGACGATCGCGGCTCCGCCTATTCTCACCAAAAGCGCACCGCAGCGCTCTTAAGCAAACGCAAGGCGGTTAATCCAAAAAACTTCCTGCGGATATCTGCTTTGCGCTAACGCGACCATTGCTGCCGCTGGGAACGGATCGCGCGCTCGGGCGGCTGGGACCGTTCTCGGGACTGACATCGACGATAGAACGATCGATCGCCATTTGCTGCCTTGTGCGACAAAACCCCAAAATTGCTGGCCTGTCGGCCATAACACGGCCGACGTTGCAAAAGCCGCGACAATGGCCGCCGATGAACAGATCGGACGGCTTTGCTGCTGCCTCCTTAAGACGCTTAGTTTCAATGCTTCAACGGCTGCTCTCCTTTCTACGTGAGCGTTCCCATGAATTATCGTTGATCCCATGCAGGTGCGTCCGCGCTTTCGGCTGCAGCCGCCAAGCATGCGCGCATGGGTTTGGCACCGACGCGCTCGGTCGCGACGTATTCAGCCAGACGTTCTATGCAAAGGATCGTCGACTCAACTTCGACATGTAGTCCGCGTCCGCTATGACGTTTTTTCCGCTGGCTCTGTGGGTCATATGCATCTTGCGCGCACGTCGGTTGGTATCGAGCGAGAAGGCACACAGGACAACGACTGCTGGGCCGTTCCGAAAGTCGCCCTTGCGACCGTTCGCTCCAACCACTGCACAATAATTTTGAAACTGGCAGCAAAGTAGAATGTACAGCTTCGCTATATCGTTAAGAGGGCGATTACTCCTCCGTCCGACTGTCAGACACTCTCACTCACTGACCATCGCTCCAACCATCACTCCTACCTACCCTATCTTCCCCTCCCTACCTTCCCCAACCGATCAACATCCATCCGGGCTTTGCCCAGAAAACCAATAGAATGCAGGTAACCTATGAGCCGCTTTGCCGAAAATGACATCCTGATGAGAGAGGCAATGGAAAGCCTCGATGCTCAAGGAATCCGCTTCAAGAAGCCAACAGCTTTCCAACTGAAAGTCGGCCTCTACAGTTTCTATCCCGGCAAAGGCACAATCTATCTGGACGGTGCGCCTCAAGCTCGCCCCGAACGCGGCCTCGAGCGCTTCCTCGAACTTGTTCAACGTGCAACGAAGTCAAATTCGCGTTCGTCGAAACCTGACCGCTCCGGCGCACCCGCTAATCAGGGCTTTCATATCCGAGACGCAATGAGCGGACGCTAGTTGAAAGAGGGGTTGATCACCCTGGCCACCACGACCGGCATCTTGCTGGGCTGGACATCACCGACAAAGCCGGGCGCCGCTATTCATCAGCCTCAGCTTCGAGATGGTCTTGCACCGTTTCGCCCAACCAGGACCACTCCGGTTCGACCGTCGAGCGTATCAGAGCCCGGACGCGTGGCGTCGTGCCACGAATGTTCAGGTCCCGGATGAGCAGAGCAAGGTGCTGCTTGTCCTCGATCGCCTCCAATTCCTCAATCGTCGGCGGGACCAGGATGCAGGGATAGGTGACCGGATCGATTCCGTACCGCCACGTCGGATAGCGTGGAGGGAAGAGATCGGCGCCACGCCCCTCGCGGCACAGCTTCGCGATGGCTTCATCAGGGATCAGGTCGCCAAAGGGCTCTCGATTCAGCGCGGCGCGCACCGAAACCGGGTCGGCGCCGTCCACCTCCGAGATATATGGCCCAATCGCCACGCCAAGGCGTTGGCGAGCAATTGCCGCCCCCTCTTCGGACCACTGCCCAACAAACGGCCGATCCACAAGGGCTTGGCTGGGTTCTTTGCCCCGCCCTTTCGTCCTCTTCGTCGAGCTCATTTCATCACACTAGCTTGATTACCTAACGGCCCAATGGCCACCCCGACCGGTAGGCGACCCGCCTTCATCGTCCGCCTGGATTCGAGGTGCTAAATCAAGATTGCCAAATCAACAAATCTAGCAACTTAACGCAGCAAACAACCGAACCACTCAACCCACCAAAGCTTTTCGTTCGGCGTTCAGCACTGACATCCCCCGGACGAAGCTCGCTTCCCAAGGCATATCCGCCGTCAATCCGGCCCAGAGACCAACCATCCGGTCCATCGCTTCATCAACCGGGAGGCCTGTGCGTTCGGACCAAGCCGTCCAATCATCGAGGATCAGCTCCCAGTCAACCGGCGACACAAGATCCAATGCCGGACTGACGCTGCCGTCTGGCGGCACCGAACCCAGCAGACGGCGCAACTGGCACGCTACGAGGAAGCCCTGCATCGCCTTCATCCTCATCGGACCGTCCGGGCCAACCTGCCCGAACAACGCCAGCGCTTCTTCGCGGCGATCCAGCAAGACGGCCCGCCAGCAAGCCATCATCGTCGTCCCCCAGCCAAATTCTGGCTCCCGCACCAGGCTTTCGATAGTGAGGTCGCCATGCGCGGCCACACGCCGGAGCATATTCAACGCCTCGCCAAAAGATCCATTCGCCGCCCGCGCAATCGCTCGGATCGCAGCTTCATCAGATCTCAACCCCCACCGCGCGCAAAGCGACAACAGACGTCCAGCCATGCCCTCCACCGATAGAGGCCCGATCCTGAACACGCTGCACCGAGAACGTAACGCGGCGGAGAACCGCGTTTCATCGTTCACGAGGAACACATACAGGCTCGACGAAATCTCCAACTCCAGCGTCTTCAAAGCGACATCAGCCGCCGCGCCCACAAGCTCTTCGGCGTTGTTGATCACCACAACGCGTACCGGTGCCGTGTTCAATCCGCCGTCTCGCTCGATCAAGGAATGGACAGCATTGACCTGAACCCGCTCGTCCACGCGTTCATCGTCTTGCTCAGAGTCACCGAAATGCCTCGCATCGACTTCTACATAAGCAAAGCTCGAGCGATCAAAGGCCAGGCATTCGTCGCAGGTTCCACAGGGCGCGGCGTCTGTCCGCGTATCCAGTTCACGCTCGCAAACCAACGCCTTGGCATAAATACGCGCGACCGTCCGCTTGCCGACGCCTGGCGCTCCGACCAACGCGATTGGCTGGTGAGCGCCAGACGCGTGCTCGTTCCGCAGGTTCGAAATCAACGCCTCGAACCAACGTTCATTGCCCACGATATCTCTAAACGATGACGGGCATCCGGGATCCAGACAGGTGCTCGGCGGCTGCTCCATCAGCGCACCTCCATCATGGCCGGGGCGCTCTGTTCATTTGACGCCAGAGCTACGGATTGATCGCTGTCCGCCTCAAGCCCAAGCTGAATCCCGTCAACCTGCCCCTCGCCCATCGACCGCAGCCGCTCGCGAAGCGCGCTCACCAATCCGATGCGCGCTTGGTCGAGGCGACCTCGTTTGCCTGAAGCATGGCGAGCAAGCACCACTTGAAGCGTTCGCCAGCCTTCATGCGACGCGATCCAGTCAGGCGCACTGTCAATTCGGCCATATCGCTGGCAGACGTCGTCCAGCGCAATGAACACGTTGCCCTTCATGAATTCGTTCTCAGCGGCGAGGAGTTGAGCTGCCCAAACGCAATGCAGTGGATCCTCAAGGCGCCGGTAGCGTCTATCGCGGCTCTCCAGCGTTCCCGTCGTCGCGCGGTAAAGCCGCGTGAGCATCTCGTCGGCCTCAAGCATCCGATCATGCCGCAGGCCGTCGACAACTTTCATCAGGGCCGAGAGGCTTGGCGCATCGCGTCGATCGAGAAAGCGGCGCAAGGTCTCGGGCACGACCCATCGCGCTGCCCGCCCCGCGCTGGCGTCTTCCGTTCGACGGAACTCGCCGCCTTCCATTTCACCCAGAACGATGAGGTCGATCTGCATCGAGAATTCAAATGGCGCCAACGTTGCCCGCTCGATGCACTTCCGCAACCGCGATTGGAAACGCTTGTTGTCGGCCAGCGCGGAAAGATCGCCCAATCGGCTCGCTCGAAGATACCTTCGTGCAATTGCCAAATAGGTCTCGGGCGTGACGAGCGGCTCCTCAATCAGACCGATCGCGCTTACCGCGGACCGCCACGCCGCCGTCTCGATCAACTTGTGTTTGTCTGGAACAAGCAGGAAGACCGAATGCTGCTCGCTGCGCCCAGCAATGGCACTTAAGGCGCGCGCAATGTCGTCAAGCGACGGGTGCTCCAAAGTGGCATCGCCGAGATCACGAACATGGAGGGTTGGTTCGTCAAAGAGCGACACTTCCGACACCATCGCGTGTAAGCTCGGAACACTGGCAATCCTGGCCGGCACAGCGCCTTCAGCGTCCCCGACGGCTGGAGTACGCTGCTCGATGGCGCTCCTCGCGATATCCCGCAAATGACGTCCATCTTGTTCGGCCTGGCCAACAATCTTCTTGCGGACCGCGGATCGAAAAAGACCAGACCCCTCGAGGTAGAGATACAGATAGCTCTTACCGTCAAGTCTCGGGAGCTGGAGAAATTCCACATCGGCTATTGTGGCTGCCATGCTCATGATCGGCCCCAGCTTGCCCATGCGCGCTCTACGGGTGATGCAGCAAGATTTGATCGAAGCTCGGCTTCCTCGTAGCCACGCATTTCATCGGAGTAGGACGCCGACTCCAGAGCGTGCCTGGCGCGCAGCTCCGCCATGGCCGCCTCGAGCTGCAACCTTCGCTGCTCGCGATACACCTGTTCGTCCAGCTCCCAGCCGTCGTATAACCGATCCCATTGGTGATCGTTAAAAGCTGACAGCAAATCAGTGCCGCATTTTTCATCGGCCTTGATCCGTGCGGCTGCGCCGAGCGCTTCGGACTGATCCAGGCGGGTTCGCGTCCCAATGTCGCCGGCGACACGATGATAGTCGGTCTCAATTTGAATTTTTGAATGAACCGGGTCAGCCGGATTGAACCCGCCGCAAAGCCAACGCACGCAACGCCAATGCTCGTCCAGCCGCTGGCCAACCGGCGCGACCTCCATCGTGACGGCTTCGTCTTCGGCACCAGCAAGCCGGCTCGATCGCTGCCACTTCAGCATCCACCGGCGAAACTTCTCAACGTCAGGCACATGAGCAATAACGCGGCCACACGATCCTTCCGCTTCATCGCGTTCTCGAACGACAATGCGAAGGCCTGAACCGCCGCAACTGATAAGCTGTGTCTTCAGCGCCTGGCTGAAACTGGCAAAATGCTTCGAAGCTGCTGCCTGGTCTTGATGGCCGAACAGCCTATGGCGGATTGTGATCCGCGCGTTGAACGGCGGATAGCCTTGCTGCACCAAGAATGACGCTGCGGCAAAAATGCTGCGCACGTGGCCTCGGTTGAGATAGGCAGGATCCTTCGGCGCCTTGGCATCATCGTCGGTCATAACGCGGCGCGGGGTATCGCCACCGCTCTCTGCCTCAACGACCTGTTCTGGCCGAAGCCGGGCCACTGATGTTTCGACACGCTGCATCGGCGCGCTGCGATTCGCGACGATCTGGAAGCGCAGCAAGATGGCAAGCAGCGCTTCGTCGGTCAGACCCGTGGTGACTACCGGCCAGACATCCAGCAAGCCCTCGAAGAAGGTCCTGAGATCGACATCCGGGAGACGGCCTGCAAAGGCACTTTTGACGCGCTGGCGCTCCTCCGGCCTGATTGAGGCGACGACCGGATCGATCGAGACATCAAGACCGCAGAGCTCGACATAGTAG
>Ga0102592_1001095_pt1 | contig 33864 bp, 35 predicted proteins | sample AraplaCol_mMF_r2_FD_76861 | JGI IMG/M metagenome (GOLD analysis project Ga0102592, IMG submission 76861) | Arabidopsis root microbial communities from North Carolina, USA - plate scrape MF_Col_mMF_r2 (SPADES assembly) (version 2) | ecosystem: Host-associated > Plants > Roots > Endosphere...
AGCTCGCCGAGCAGTCGAGCTTCATGGAAGTCGCCTATCTCCTCCTGAACGGCGAGCTGCCGGACCAGGGCGAGCTGGACGCGTTCGAGAACACGATCACCCGCCACACCATGCTGCACGAGCAGCTGGCGACCTTCTATCGCGGCTTCCGCCGTGACGCGCACCCGATGGCGGTGATGTGCGGCGTCGCCGGCGCGCTCTCGGCCTTCTATCACGACTCGACCGACATCACCGATCCGAAGCAGCGCATGATCGCGTCGCACCGCCTGATCGCGAAGATGCCGACGATCGCGGCGATGGCCTACAAGTATTCGGTCGGCCAGCCGTTCCTCTATCCGGACAACAAGCTCAGCTACACCGGCAACTTCCTGCGCATGACCTTCGGCGTGCCGGCGGAAGAATATGTGGTGAACCCGGTCGTCGAGAAGGCGATGGACCGCATCTTCATCCTCCATGCCGATCACGAGCAGAACGCCTCGACCTCGACCGTGCGCCTCGCCGGTTCGTCGGGCGCGAACCCGTTCGCCTGCATCGCGGCCGGCATTGCCTGCCTGTGGGGCCCGGCGCATGGCGGCGCCAACGAAGCGGCGCTCAACATGCTGCGCGAGATAGGCCGTCCGGAGCGCATTCCCGAGTATATCGCCCGCGCCAAGGACAAGAACGATCCGTTCCGCCTGATGGGCTTCGGTCACCGCGTCTACAAGAACTACGATCCGCGCGCGACCGTGATGCAGAAGACCGTGCGCGAAGTGTTCGACGCGCTCAAGGTTAACGACCCCGTCTTCGAGGTTGCCCTGCAGCTCGAGGAGATGGCGCTCAACGATCCGTACTTCATCGAGAAGAAGCTGTTCCCGAACGTCGACTTCTATTCGGGCGTCATCCTCTCGGCGATCGGCTTCCCGACCACGATGTTCACCGCGCTCTTCGCCCTTGCCCGCACCGTCGGCTGGGTCGCGCAGTGGAACGAGATGATCTCGGATCCCGAGCAGAAGATCGGCCGCCCGCGCCAGCTCTACACGGGCCCGGTGCAGCGCGACTACGTGCCGGTCGGCAAGCGCTAAGCCAGGAAATGCCACCCGCCCCGGACCTATCCAGGGCGGGAGGGCGAAGAAGAACCAAAACGCCGTCCCTGCCTTCGCGGGGGCGGCGTTTTCGATTAACCATCCTGCGATCCTGCCACCCGGAGTCGTGGAATGCGCCAGAAGATCCTGATCCTTGCTGGCCTGATGGCCGTGATCTTCGGCGCGTTGTTCATGCTCCAGGGCCTTGGCGTGATCCGCTGGCCCGCGACGAGCACGATGATCGATCAACGCATCTGGGTATGGCGCGGGCTCGCATTACTCGTTGCGGGCGGGATTGTTGTAGGTGGTGTAAGGCTTGTGCCCCCGCGTCGCGATCGACACGACTGACCCTTCACGATATTCGACCTCGGATTGCGGCTGCGCTGCAATCGGCTTGGGCGCCTCGCCTTGAGGCACAACCGTAGCGGCGCCAATCTCCATCCTGTCATTCTTGAAGCTGACGCCGGCCCGGATGCATTCCATAGCGACTTCCTTTTCGCTCATGGCGATCTCCTTGTCGCGCAAGGCGAGTTCGCGGGTAATCGGCATCTGCATGCATGCCTCCCGGTGATTGAAGAACATCTTCAGCATCCGCGGCAGGATCAGGACCACGGATGCAACCACCGGCACGATGGATGCGGCATAGCCGCCGATCTGGGCCACCATCCTACGGCCCCCCGAACAGATGCGGCGCGCGAACCGCACGCACATTCGCACTGCACCCGATAGCCGAACGCCCCCCGACGCCGGCAGACCGATATTCTCGTCCGCCCGAATAGACTGCATTTCCAATCCCGTGTTTCATGTGCCGACTCCGGTCGCTGGGGTGATACGCCGGTACGCAAACACGCTCGCTGGTCAGGCGAGCCGCCAATCGACGCCGAACCCTCCAATCTCTTTCGGCAGGCCGGACAAATCGAGCGAACGGTCCCCGTGTACCGTCAGCCTTCGTTTGTTCCGGGCGTTGAACGTCACGCGGCGAAAGCCTCCGCGCCCTGCCAGAAGATCGATCAGATCGCCGGCGGCATCGAGTTGCCGCCTGCGCTCCTTGGGATCCTCGGCAGGCCCAGCCGACTGGGCTTCCTCAGGTTCGACGGCTGCCCCCGCAGCCGCTTCGCCATATTTCTCGCCTCTCGCTTCGTGATGGGGATACCAGGTGCCACCGCTCGAAAGACGCTGGACTTCGCGCAGGAGCAGGGCTCCCGCCGCCTCCATCTCTTCCCGATCCTCCGGGTGGTAGGAAATCAGGTTCCGCTGAGCGCTGGTGAAGGAAAGCTTCGCATGCTGGGCCGCAATGTGCAGGACCGGCCGGTTCAAACCGTGCAGAAGCCCGAGCATGTACATCGCGTTTCGGCCGATCCCGCTTTCGTCGACCAGGACGACCGCCGCGTCGCACAACGCATTGATCGTTTCCGCGGAGATCCGGCCGCGATCGCGATCCTCAAGTTCGGTCACTTCCAGCTGGAAATGATCGGCGATCTCCGATTGCTCCAGCACGCCAAGGAAACGGTCGAAACCGGACCGTGCTTCCCCCGCAGGCGGCGGAATGAGCAGGCAGCGCGCGTCGAGCTCAGCCATCGCGCTCTTCCTCGACAAACTCCCGCGACGCCTCAAGCTCAAGGCCGAGCGTGTTGAGATAGGCGACCACTTCCTGGACGGAGGAATAGAAGCTGGGCCCACCCTGATTGAGCATCTTGCGCGTCGATTTCTCAGTAAGGCCGGTCGCGCGGGTGATGTCCGTCACGGATATGCCGTGCCGATGAACGAGGCGCTCCATCCGGACAAAATAACCGAGCTTGCGCTGGGGCGCCGCAGGTCGCGGATTTGGAACCGGATGACGCATGACGCTTCCACTTCCCCTTGCTCAGGCTACGGTAGTTTCCCGTCATTTTACTATCCCAAGTTGCAACGAAGCGCGAATCCGCCCCATCGTCTGCAATTTAGACCTGCTTTGATCCCATATTGTTCGCAGTCACATCGGGCCTTCGTTGATGAAATCCCGAGGATTCATCGCGAGTCGCCGCGAAGAGGCCCGATTCCGGCATCCTTGCGCCCATGATGCCCGTCGCAGCCGAATCAATGACCGGTATTTTGCCGTGCCCAGCGCCCTGGCTTCCAACCTTAACCGCAGCGAACAACCCGGTTCAGCAATGCGACTCAATCGCCACCCTATCGTTCTTCATGCGGGAAGAGAGAGGAATGGAGACCTGAGATGAACCTAGCAAAGCTGATCGCAGCGGCGGCACTGGCCACCGTCGGCATCGCCAGCGCCGTCACGCCGGCGGCCGCCGCGCCGGTGCCGACCACCAGCGTGATCGCGCTCGCCGCCGCGGCCCCCGCCGCGCAGGACTGGCGCTATCGGGACCGGGACCGCTATCGCGACCATGATCGCCGCCGCTGGGATCGTGGCCGCCATCGCGGCTGGGATCGCGGCCGTCGTGGCTATGACCGCCGCTATTACCACAACCGCCGCGTCTGCTGGCGCGAGTGGCGCTACGGCAACCGCGTGACGATCTGCCGCCGCCGCTAACCGGCGCTGATGCGAGCGACAATGGGGCGTCCGCCGGGATCCGACGGGCGCCCTATTGCCGTATCGGCAGGCTGAACACGAAACGGGCGCCTTGTCCGGGCGCGCTGTCCACCACCAGGTCGCCGCCCATCGCGCGGGCAAGGCGGCGGGCAATATAGAGGCCGAGACCCGAACCGCCCGGCTCGGTCGGGTCGACCCGACCGAACTTCTCGAAGATCTTCTCCTGATCGCCCTGGGCGATGCCCTTGCCCTGATCGGCGACGATCACATGACCATGGCCCTCGTCGCGCTCGAGCCGGATCCACACCATCGCGCCCGGTGGCGAATAACGCACCGCATTGCCGATCAGGTTGACCAGCACCTGCAGCGCGCGGCGGAACTCGCCGTGCACGGGGACCAGTTCGTCCATCGCCGGCCGGTCAATCCGCACCTCGGCCTGGGCGGCGCGCACCGCGAGCAGCCCGGCGGCGCGCCGCGCGACATCGGCCAGGTCGATCGCCTCGTCACCGGTTTCGAAATCGTCGCGCTCGATCGCCTGGAGATCGACCAGGTCGTCGACCAGCCCCAACAAGTGCCGTCCGGCATTGGCGATGTCGCTGGCGTACTCCGCATAGTCAGGCTTGAGCGGCCCCTCGGTCTGCGCGCTGATCGAATCGGCATTGGCGATAATCTTGCCGAGCGGCCCGCGCAGCGCGCGATCGAGCCGCTGGCTGAACGAATCGGGGAAGCCGCCGAACGGCGCGGCGGCCTGGGGCAGCGGGGTATCGACCTTGGGCGCCGCGGGCACCGCCTGGTCGAGCATGTGCGCAGCCCCGACGAACCCGGCGAAGCGTCCGCCCGGATCGGTGCGCGGGGTGGCGGCGAGGCGGACCATCCGCCCCGTGCCGCGCAACTCGGCCTTCTGCCCGTCGAAGCGGCCCTGGGCGGCAACCGCGGTGAGGATCGGCAGCTCGCCCGCCTCGTCCTGCTCGAGGCGGAACAGGCGGGTCAGCGGCTGGCCCAGCATCGCGCTCGAATCGAAGCCGTAGCGCGCCCCTGCCTCGATCGAGAGGAAAGTGATGCGCAGCGAGGCGTCGGTCTCCCAGAGCCAGTCGGCCGCGGAGCGGAAGAAGTCGCCGTCGCGCTCGGGCTCGCTCGCCGGTGCGCGCCAGCCCGGGCGCAGGCGCCAGCCACTGACTTCGAGTCGCACCCCGCCCTGCTCGGGCTCGGCACGGACCCACAGCTCCAGATCGTCCTCGCCGTCCGCGGCGATGACGTTGCGCGAGATGGCGATGCCCAGACGCTGCGAAAGCCGCGCGAGCGTAGCGATCTGCGGCACGGCAAGCGGCGCGCCGATATTGCCGCCGGCGCGCATGTTGAGCTCGAACAGCCGCGCCTCGGCATCGATCAGCCGCCCTTCGGCATCGAGCCGGGCTATCGACAGCGGCAGCGCGGGGTCGATGATGTTCACTTCACCCCTCCCCGCTGGAGCGCAATGAGCGCCGCGCGATAATCAGGGTCGAGCTTGAGCGGCGCCAAAGCGGCACGCGCCTCGACCGGCGAGATCGCGGCGATGGTATCGAGCGTGTCGGCGAACTTCTCCAGGTCGCGGCGCGGATCCGCCTCGCTCAGCGCATAGCCGATCTGGGCGACGCCTTCACGGCCGATCTCCAGCGCGCGCAGCGCCAGCCACAGCCGGTCGGCGCCGGGATCGAGGACCAGGTCGCGGGCCAGCGCATAGGGCACGCCCAGCGCATGGCCGAGCAGCGCGATGAACAGCACGATCCGCCGGTCGCCCAGCGCCTCGACCAGCATGCCGGAAAGCTCGCCCGGCTGGGCGTCGATCGCGGCGGCGAAGCGCATTGCGGCGGCCTCGAGCCGGTCGCCTTCGTCATAGGCGGCAAGGCTGCGCTGGGCCGCATCGCACAGCGCCCGGTCGAGCGCTTCGTTCGCGCCTTCGAACCGTTCGCGCAGCGCGGCGGCCGTCCACCACACCAGCCGGTGGTGCAGCTCGGCGGGAAGCTCGGTCTGGAATTGTCCCACTTCGGGACTGCCCCGGCGACGGCTTTCGGCGATCAGCACCGCCATCGCGCTCGCCGCGACCACTCTGTCCGGATGCTGGACGAATCGGTTGATCAGGCTGGGCCGCTCGGGATCGTCCGGCGCGTTCATCGGCAGCGCGCCGCCCAGCATCTCCTGGCGGACGCGCGCGACCAGCTCGGCCATCAGGTCGCCGTCGCGCAGCAGGCCGGAATTCCACAGCCGCGCCAGCACCGAGACGCCCGGCTCGATCAGCGCCGATTCGCCGCGCCCGGTGAGCAAGCGTACGGCATGCTCGCGAATCTCGCCTTCCACCGTCTCCACGAGTCCACGCAGCAGCGCGGCCAGGCCTGCGCGGCTGTGCTCGTCGAGCCGTGCCTCTTCGGGCAGGAAGAAATCTTCGACAGCGACCATCAGACCCTTATAGGCGCGCAGCTCCGCAGCCGCCGCACGTGCGAGCAGCTCCACGGCGCTGATAGCCAAGCCATCGCGCGTGCCGACGGGATTATCCGACATCGACCTCAAGCTAGCGGAAATGTCCTTAAGACGAGACTAAGCTTTTTCGCGAATGCCCTCAACTGCTGCAGCGAGCGTCGCGAAGGAATATATCGCAACTGCAGCAAGGCCGATCGCGGCGAATCCGGCGAGCGCAAAGGGCGCCAGAACAAGCAGATGCGCCGAAGGGCTGGCCCACGAGCGCTTCGCCCTGGCCGGCACGCGTTCGACAAGAAGCTGCGCCGCAACGCTGACCAAAGCGAGCACCGGCGGCGTGGTGCTCGCAGTATTGGCGAATTCGGCCCAGCCGGTGAGAATCGCAGTCAGCCCGAACAGCGCGAAGATCGCCCATTCGAGCAGCCCGGCGCGCTTGTCCTCGCCGCGCAGCACCGCCATCGCCGCGCCGGTAGCTAGCGTCGCGGTGCCGAGCAGCGCGACCGTGGCGCCCGCCCCCTCGAAGCGCAGCGCAGTGAGGATCAGCGAACCGGCAGAGATCACCCCGCCGGCGACGCTCAGCGCCCAGCCGGGCACGTTGCGGCCGACCAGCTCGGGCAATGCGATTCGCGCGGCGCGGGTGAACACCCAGCGGTCCGCCCAATTGGTGCGGCGCTCGGTCAGCGCCGCCAGCACGCCGGTGTTGCGCGCGGCCAGCCCCTCGACGCTGCGCTCCACGGCATGGCCGCCCTTGAGCCAGCCGGCGGTGAGGCCGACATGCTCGGCGCCCGATTGCGCGGCGACGCGGAGCAGCGCCGACTGGAAGTCGTAATCCTCGGGCATCTGCGCGATCTGCGCGAGCTGCTCCACGGTGATGCGGGCGACGCCGGCCCAGCTGTCGCGCATGTCGAGCCGCTCGATCGCGGCGGGCGAGGTCGGATCGTCGGTGACGAGCAGCGCCTCGCCGCCGGCCTTCGCCATCCTGTCCATCACCGGATCGGTGGTGACGAGGCCATCGGCCATCACCAGCACCTGCGCACCCGGGGCGATCTTCTCCGCGGCTTCCTCAGCCGAGCGGACGATCTCGATGCGCGCATGCCGCTTGGCGGCGCGATTGACCGCGGTGAGCAGCGCCGGCGTCATCTTGCCGACCGCGACCAGCACCTGCTCCGCCCCGGCACCGACCAGCAGCCGCGCCTGATATTCGAGCAGCGTCATGCCGCCGAACGGCAGCGTCGCCATCAGCGTACCCGGGCGGCCCTCGGCCTCCTCGACAGCGAATATGAGCCCCGCGAGCATGTTGGGGTGGTTAAGGGGTTCGTGCACGACAAGCAAATCCGTGTGATTCCCCTCCCTGGAAGGGAGGGGCTAGGGGTGGGTCGAGGCCTGGCGGTACGGCTTCCGCCTGTTCGGTTTCACCGTATCGCGGTCAAACACCCACCCCCAACCCCTCCCTTCCAGGGAGGGGAGTTGAATCAGTACAGCAGATGCGGCGCCCGCACCGCTTCCCACGCCGCTTCGTCCGACTTGGTCCGCGCATCGAGGTCGCCCGGCAGTGCCGCCGCATCGTCCACCCATTCGCGCAGGTCGGTGCCGCCGTTGATCACGTCGATAGCCAGCTTGTCGAAGACATATTCATACGGGAAGTCGCGCCACAGCGGGTAATCGCCATAAAGCTTGCGGATCGCCTTGAATCCGAGCGCCTGGAGCCGCCAGGGCTGGAAGGCGGCGTGGTCATAGGCCCCACCCTCGGCATGGATGAACACGCCCGAGCAGAGCTGGCCGACATGCTTGTGGAAGGTTGGCTGGAACCAGATGTCGCGCAGCGTGCAGCCCGCCAGCCACTCGGGCGCAAGGCGTCGCATCTCGGCGATCACCGCCTTGGCGTCGATATCGGGCGCGCCGAATAGTTCGAGCGGACGCGTGGTGCCGCGCCCCTCGGAAAGCAAAGTCCCCTCCAGCATCACCGTGCCGGCATAGGCGCGCGCCATGTTGACGTTGGCGGCATTGGGGCTCGGGTTGATCCAGGGCCGCTCGGGCGGCCAGCCAAAGCCGGGCGCGGCATCGGGCTGCCAGCCTTCCATCTCGATCACCCGGTAATCGACGTCGAGGTTGAACTGCTTGATGAACCAATGCCCCATCTCGCCCAGCGTCATGCCGTGGCGCATCGGCATCGGCCCGGCGCCGACAAAGCTTTCCCAGCCCGGCAGCAGGGTCGTGCCTTCGATCGGCCGGCCGGCCGGATTAGGCCGATCGAGCACCCACACGCTCTTGCCATGCTCGGCCGCAGCCTCGAGTACATAGAGCAGCGTGGTCACGAAGGTGTAGATGCGGCAGCCGACGTCCTGCAGGTCGATCAGGATCGTGTCGAACGTGCCCATCGACTGGCCGGTCGGCCGGCGTACCTCGCCGTAAAGACTGAACACCGGCATCCCATAGGTGGGATCGGTATAGTCCGGCGACTCCATCATATTGTCCTGCAGGTCGCCGCGCACGCCGTGCTGCGGGCCGAACACCGCCGAGACGTTGAGCCCGGTCGCGACCAGAGCATCGAGCGAATGCGTCAGGTCCGCCGTCACCGAGGCAGGATGCGCGAGCAGCGCCACGCGTCTGCCTTCGAGGGGTTTGCGAAGCTCAGGGTCGGCGAGCAACCGGTCGATACCGAATTTCATGTGCCGCTGGGTGCCGGGAGTTCGATCGCGAAGCAACCCCTCCCTACGGCACGTCACGCCCCCACTCGGCAAAGTACAGGAAGTACAGGCCAAAAGCCCGTTCTCGCCGCGCTTAGCTTGACACAATCACCGGGAACAACGCGCATCTCGTAATATTCTTGCGCGGGAGCGATCCTATCTTTCCAACATATCAAAGAGCGTGCGGACGTCGCGTCCAACCGCCCTAGCCAAGCAGGCGAAATCCTACATTGCAACAGCCGCCGTCACGCCGGCACCTCGATCACGAAACCGGCATCGGCATGAAAATCGGGCTTCCCCGGCGCATGCGCAGCCGACCAATAGGTTATGTCGGCATCCACCGCCTCGATCACCGCGGTGATCGCCACGCGCCATTCGCCTTCGGGCAACCCGCCGAGATCGAGCGAGACATGGACGCCATCCTCGAACGGCTCGATCCGCGGCACCGCCAGCGGCAGATCGCGCATTCCCGCGCGATAGCCATCGAACTGATAGGCGGCCCACTGTGTCGACGGTGAGAAGTTGAACTCGAAATAGCCCTCGCCACCCTTCGGCTTCACGAACAGCTCGAAACAGGTGTAGCGCCACAGGCCATCGGTGCGCTCCGGCGCGGCGGGCGGCAGCATCAACGGTCCCTCGCCGATCGCACGATAGGTGAGCACGCTCGGTCCGCGCCGGATATCCGCCGTGACCTCCACGGCCTCGAAATCGCAAGGCGCGAACCCGCCATGCGGGACAAGCTTGATCAACATTGATCGAGCCTAGCGCGGTTTTGCCCCCGAACGAAGATGCGTTACGGGCCCGGCGTGCCCACCCCCTTCATCCAATCCCGTACCGGCGTCTTCCTGCTCGCCACCCTGTGCTGCCTGCTCTGGGGGAGCGCCTATCCGGCGATCAAGAACGGCTATGTCCTGTTCGGTATCGGCAAGGCGGATACCGCCGCGCAGCTGCTCTTCGCCGGCTATCGCTTTGCCCTGGCCGGCGCGATCCTGCTCGCCTTCGCTGCGACGACCGGCCGGCGGATTCTCGTGCTGCCCGGCCGGCAATGGCGCCAAGTCGCCCTGCTCGGCCTCACCCAGACGGCGGTGCAGTACGTCTTCTTCTATGTCGGCCTCGCCCATGCCAGCGGCGTGAAGTCCTCGATCATGAACGCGACCGGCGTGTTCTTCAGCGTGGTGATCGCCCATTTCCTCTACGCCGATGACCGGCTGAGCAGCCGCAAGGCGCTGGGGTGCCTGGCCGGCTTCCTTGGCGTGGTAGTCGTGAACCTGGGCGGCAAGGGCCATCTCGACTTCGACTTCCGCCTCATCGGCGAGGGCTTCGTTGTCATCGCCGCCTTCGTGCTCGCTGCCGCGTCGATCTACGGCAAGCGGCTGTCGCGCGACATCGACCCGTTGGTGATGACCGGCTGGCAGCTCGGGATCGGCGGGCTGCTGCTCACGGGCACGGGCCTCGCCGGCGGCGGGCATCTGGCAACAGCCTCCCTGCCCTCGGCCAGCTTGCTGCTTTATCTGGCGCTGCTCTCTTCCTTCGCCTTCGCGGTGTGGAGCCTGCTTCTCAAGCATAACCCGGTCGGACTGATCGCCGCGTTCAACTTCCTGATCCCGGTGTTCGGCGTGGCGCTCTCCGCGATCTTCCTCGGCGAGTCGCTGCTCCATTGGCGCTATCTCGCCGCGCTGCTGCTCGTCTGCGCCGGCATCTGGATGGTGACGCGCACAAGCAAGAAGGGGTGAGGCGCTTCCGCCCCACCCCGTGCCTGGCTTAGCGCAGGCCGCCGCTGGCGGTCAGCTTCTCGCCGGTCAGCCAGCGCGCATCGTCGGAGGCCAGGAACACCGCGATCGAGGCGATGTCGTCCGGATAGCCGACGCGGCCGAGCGGGGTCTGGCCGATGATCGCGTCGAAGAACTCCGACCCGACGAAACCGGCGGCATGCGTGCCCTCGGTCTCGATCACGCCGGGATTGATCGCGTTGACGCGGATCTTGCGCGGGCCAAGCTCATTGGCGAGCACGCCGGTGATCGCGTCCACCGCGCCCTTGGTGCCGGTATAGACCGCCGATTCAGCCGGGAAGAGGCTGGTGACCGCCGACGAGATGTTGATCACGCTGGCGCCCTCGCCGAGGTGCTTCGCCGCCGCCTGGGTAGTGAGCAAAACGCCGAGCACGTTCACGTCAAAGGTGCGGCGATACAGCTCCTCGGTCGTCGCATCGAGCGAGGCGAACTCATAGACGCCCGAATTGTTGACCAGCACGTCGAGCCGGCCGAATTCCTTGATCGCGGCATCGACCAGCGCCTGCGCCTGGTCGGCCTTGGCGACATCGGCCTGCACGGCGATCGCCTTGCCGCCGGCATCGGTGATGTCCTTCACCACTGCATCCGCGCCGGCCTTGCTCGACGCGTAATTGACCACAACCGCGGCGCCTTCCGCCGCCAGCGACTTGGCGATGCCGGCACCGATGCCCTTGGATGCCCCGGTAACGATCGCGACCTTGTCTGCGAGCTTCGACATGACTGAAATTCTCCATGGGCAGGTCGCCGGAATGGCTCCTTACTTCCATAGTTCAGGATTTCGGAACTGTTGAACCAAGCTTCAAGAGCCCCTAGATAAAATTCATGCGGCCGCTGTTTCACCCTTCGATCGAGGACGTGTCGGTGGAGGCGATCCTCCACGCTCTGTCCGATCCCACGCGCGCGGCGATCTTTGCTCAGGTCGCCGGCCAGGGCTGCGTCCAGGGCTGCTCGACCTTCTCGCGCGTCGGCGAGCGCGACATCCCCAAGTCCTCGCTCTCCCAGCACTTCAAGGTGCTGCGCGATGCCGGGCTGATCCATTCGGAGCGCCACGGTGTGGAGATGCGCAACACGACGCGCTGCGGCGAAGTCGATGCGCGCTTCCCCGGCCTGCTCGCCGCGATCCTCAACGCCTATGCGGACAACAAGGCCTGCGATACGCCACAGGCATGACAGCGGCCCTCGGCTCGGCTATGCGGCCCGCACCATGACCCAATTCAAGTCCGATCTGCTCCGCCTGCTCTCCGAACGTGGCTATATCCACCAGGTCACCGACCCGGAGGCGCTCGACGCCCTTGCGACGAAGCAGATCGTCCCCGGCTATATCGGCTTCGACCCGACGGCGCCCTCGCTCCACGTCGGCAGCCTCGTCCAGATCATGCTGCTGCGCCGCCTCCAGCAGGCCGGCCACAAGCCGATCGTGCTGATGGGCGGCGGCACCGGCAAGATCGGCGACCCCTCGTTCAAGGACGAGGCGCGCAAGCTGATGACCGACGAGGTGATCCAGTCGAACGTCGCCTCGATCAAGACGGTGTTCGAGAAGTTCCTCACCTTTGGCGACGGCCCCACCGACGCCGTGATGGTCGACAATGCCGAGTGGCTCGACAAGCTCGAGTACATCCCGTTCCTGCGCGACATCGGCCGGCATTTCTCGGTCAACCGCATGCTCAGCTTCGACTCGGTCAAGCTGCGCCTCGACCGCGAGCAGTCGCTGTCGTTCCTCGAGTTCAACTACATGATCCTCCAGGGCTATGACTTCCTGGAGCTGTCGCGCCGCGCCGCGTGCCGCCTGCAGATGGGCGGCTCGGACCAGTGGGGCAACATCGTCAACGGCATCGAGCTCGCCCGCCGCGTCGACGGTACCGAGGTCTATGGCGTCACCACCCCGCTGATCACCACGGCGGACGGCGGCAAGATGGGCAAGACCATGTCGGGCGCCGTCTGGCTCAACGACGACCAGCTCTCGGCCTTCGATTACTGGCAGTTCTGGCGCAACACCGACGACCGCGACGTCGGCCGCTTCCTGCGCCTGTTCACCGACCTGCCGCTCGACGAGATCGCCCGCCTCGAGGCGCTCGAGGGCGCCGGGATCAACGAGGCCAAGAAGGTCCTCGCCAACGAAGCCACCGCCATGTGCCGCGGCCGCGAAGCCGCCGAGGAAGCCGCGGAGACCGCCCGCAAGGTGTTCGAGGAAGGCTCGGCCGGCGGTTCGCTCCCGACCCATGTGGTCGAGGGCGGCAGCATCAACGTGGTCGACGGCCTGGTCGCGCTCGGCCTCGTCCCGTCCAAGGGCGAAGCCCGGCGCAAGATCGCCGAGGGTGCGATCCGCGTCGACGATCAGGTGGTGAGCGATCCCGCGCTCGACATCGCCGTCACGGCGCAGGTCAAGCTCAGCTTCGGCAAGAAGAAGCACGGCCTGCTCACGCCTGCGTAATCTTCCGGATCTGCCGATAAGTTGCTGTTAAGCAGCTTCGTTGGAAGGAATTTCACGCGGTAGCGCTACTACCGCATGCGTACTCAAGCGTTTGTGGGGCGTTGCGTGAGTTTCGGATCGAACCTGGCTTATTCGGATCCCCGGCGGGAAGGACGCGACGACGTCTATTACCGCGCGCGCGCCTTCGGTCCCGATGCGAAGCAGCTGAGCTTCATCGTCGTCAACGTCTCGCCGCACGGCCTGATGGCCCGGTGCGACGACCCGCTCGAGACCGGCGACCGCATCCGCGTGGTGCTGCCGCACGCCGGCACGATGGTGGCGGAGGTCCGCTGGGCGCTCGGCGGCCGTATCGGCTGCCAGTTCGAGCGCGCAATCGACCTGGCAAGCTATTACGAGCTGATCTCGGTGATGGTGAAGGCGAAATAGCCTTATCCGCCACGGTCCTGCCCGTTCCGCGCCTTGAGCAGATAGCCGAATCCCGGGCCGATCAATATTCCGCCCAGCACCCACTCGAATAGCGTCAGCGGCCGCTCGTCGGGATCATGTCCCGTGACGAAAAGGAAAAGAAAGAACGCGGCCACGCCAGCGACGATCAGCGCAACGGCAATCAGCAGGCTCTTCCGATCCTTCTGCATGCATTCATGCTCCCCAAACGGCCTCCGCAGCATACACGCCCGAAGCTTGCGCGACCATGCCCCAGAGTCCGTCATCCCGGCGAAAGCCGGGATCTCAGGCGAAGGCGCGGGAAGGAGCCACCCCGTCCGCGGCACGCACCACGGTTGTCCCGTTCGAACAGACTGAACACGCCCGTTCGGCTAACGACGACCGATCGCCACCGCCGAATGATCCTCCGCCTGCACGGCCACACCCGCCGCCTTGCGCTCCGAATAGCGATCGACGAGCTGGCCGGCATGCGGCCGCATCAGGACGGTGATCCGCACCAGCTCCTCCATCACGTCGACGATGCGGTCATAATAGCTGGACGGCTTCATCCGGCCTGCCTCGTCGAATTCCTTGTAGGCCGTGGCGACGGACGACTGGTTCGGGATGGTGAACATCCGCATCCAGCGGCCGAGCAACCGCAGCGTGTTGACCGCGTTGAACGACTGCGACCCGCCCGACACCTGCATGACCGCGAGCGTCCGCCCCTGTGTCGGGCGCATCCCGCGCATCTCCAGCGGCAGATGATCGATCTGCGCCTTCATGATCCCCGAGATCGCACCATGCCGCTCCGGACTGCACCAGACCTGTCCTTCCGACCATAGGGACAGTTCCCGCAACTCGTGGACGGCCGGATGGTCGTCCCCCGCGACCTGATCGGGCAGCGGAAGGTCCGATGGATCGAAGATGCGGGTCTCCGCCCCGAAGAACCGGAGCAGCCGCGCCGCTTCCTCGACGGCGAGGCGCGAGAAGGAGCGTTCGCGCAGCGAGCCGTAGAGCAACAGGATGCGCGGCGGCGGCTGGTCCTCGCCGATGCCCAGCGCGGGGCGCCGGATCGCGAAGGCGGGATCCAGGGCCGGCAGATGCTCGGGATCGGACAGGAGTCGAAGGCGGCTCATACGGGCTCCGCGGAGGGTTCGGTGAAGATCGCATCCGCGACCAGATGGGCGGCCACCGCCCCGACGAGCTGGGCGGCGATGAAGCCGGGCACGCAGGCGGGAGCGATGCCGGCGAAGCTGTCGCTCAGCGCGCGTGCGATCGTGATCGCGGGGTTGGCGAAGCTCGTCGACGCGGTGAACCAATAGGCCGCGACGATGTAGAGCGCGACGCTCGCCGGAACGCTGCCCGGCCTCGTCTTCGCCGTCCCGAGGATCGTCAGCAGCAGCCCGAAGGTGGCGACCGCCTCGGCAAGCCATTGCCCGGGGCCGAAGCGCATCTTCGCCGAAAGCTGGAAGACCGGCACCTCGAACATAAGATGGGCGAGCCAGACGCCGAGGATACCCCCGACGATCTGGGCACCGGCATAGGCGATCGCCATGTCGGTGCCGATCTGCCCGCGCAGGCGCATGACCAGCGTGACCGCAGGGTTCATGTGCGCGCCCGACACCGGCCCGAGCATCGTGACGAGCACGAACAGCATCGCCCCGGTCGCCAGCGTGTTGCCGAGCAGCGCGAGCGCGACGTTCCCGCCGGCCAGCCGTTCGGCCATGATGCCGGACCCGATCACGGTCGCGAACAGCATCGCGCTGCCCAGCGCCTCGGCAAGGATGGCCCGGCGGTTCACGCCGTCTGGATGCGGTTACCCGCGGCATCGACGACCTGCTCGCCGTCCTCCTTGGCAAAGGCTGCCTTCTGCGCATCGGGCAGGATGTCGAGCACCGCCTCCGACGGCCGGCAGAGCTTCACGCCCAGCGGCGTGACCACCAGCGGCCTGTTGATCAGCACCGGATGGGCCATCATCGCATCGAGCAGCGCGTCGTCGGAGAGCGTCATGTCCGCCAGGCCGAGCTCGGCGAACGGCGTGCCCTTCTCGCGCAGCAGGTCGCGGGGCGCCATGCCGGCGCGCCCGATCATCTCGGCCAACAGCGCGCGGGCCGGCGGCGTCTTGAGATACTCGACGACATGCGGCTCGACGCCCGAGTTGCGGATCAGCGCCAACACGTTCCGCGACGTGCCGCAGTCCGGATTGTGGTAGATGACGATATCGGTCACGGCGCCGTCCTTCAGCAGCAGGTGGTGAGTTCGGCGAGCAGCGGCTCGCACAGTTCCGCGCGCCCCTGGCAGCAATCCTTGGCAAGGAAGGTCATCAGCGCCCGCAGCGTGTCGATGCCGGCGCGCTGGATCTGCTGCCGGCCACGCTTCTCCGAAACCACGAGCCCCGCCCTGGCGAGCACGGCGAGGTGGGTGGAGAAAGTACTCTGGCTCAGCCCGCTCGCCTCCACCAGCGCGCCGGTGGACAGGCCGTCCGGCTCATGCCGGACGAGCAGCCGAAAGGCATCGAGCCGGGTCGGGTGCGAGAGCGCGGCAAGCGCCGTCAGCGCGGTTTCGGTTTCCATGCATCGGAAATAGACGATGCATTTTCAGAGGTCAATACGCATCGGATTTACCCGATACGTTTAGCCAACCTTGTCCGATATGCATCTGGGAAGCGGCTTCAGCCGGTGGGGCACCCGCCTACGACGCAGAGCCTCCCGCCAACCACGATTGGGCGGCTAGCTGCCATTGCCTGAACGCTGATGATCTGCTCCGCTGAGGCATGTTCGAATATCTTTATTGCTTCACTGCGGATGCCGTAGCGCAAGAGGAAACCGGCTTTCGGCCGGGTGCCCGTCACGCTCTGATCCTCTGGATCACCGCTCCGAACCAAGATGAAGCCCGCTTGCGAGGCGCAGATGCCATTGAGAAGAATGGCTGGCTTCTTCCCCAAATCAAGCGAGGAAAGCAGGTGGACGATCCTGACCTCATTGGCGACGATACCTTACGCTCAGCGGCCGAACGGGCACTGAAAGAGGGAAGTTCCATCGTGATTTACAGGGATGAGATCGCCCCCGACGCCTGAACTATAATCTCATTCACGTGCTCGGACCCGCTCCAGGCATAGGCCCGATGACGATCAGACCTACCCCGCCCGCAGCAAACTGACCGCGGCATCCCGCTCGAACAGGTACAGCGCCACCCGCGCCGCCTCCCCGCGCGGCGACTGCAGCGAGCGGTCTTGGTCCTCCAGCAGCCGCGCATCCGCGTTCGCTGCCGCGATCAGCGTCGCCAGGCTCTCGGGCGTTGCCAGCCGGAAGGTCTGCTCGCCCGATTGGCGGGTGCCGAGGATCTCGCCCGCCCCGCGCAGCTCCAGGTCGCGCTCGGCGATCAGGAAGCCGTCGGTGGTGTCGCGCATCAGCGCCAGCCGCGCCCGCGACGTCTCGCTGAGCTTGTCGCCGCGCAGCAGGATGCAGTGCGACTGCCCCCCGCCCCGCCCGACGCGCCCGCGCAACTGGTGGAGCTGGGCGAGACCGAACCGGTCCGCCGCCTCGATCACGATCAGCGTCGCATTGGGCACGTCCACGCCAACCTCGATCACCGTGGTCGCCACCAGCACGCCGAGCTCGCCCGAGGAAAAGCGCGCCATCACCGCGTCCTTCTCCGGCCCTTTCATCCGGCCATGGACCAGCCCGACCTTGGCGCCGAACCGCGCGGTCAGCGTCGCCGCGCGATGCTCGGCCGCCGCAAGGTCGGTCTTCTCGCTCTCCTCGACCAGCGGGCACACCCAATAGGCCTGCTTGCCCGCCTCCAGATGCCGGCCGAGCCCCGCGACGACGGCGTCGAGCTTGTCCTCGGCGATCACCGTGGTCTGGATCGGCTGGCGGCCCGGCGGCATCTCGTCGAGCCGGCTGACGTCCATCTCGCCATGCGAGGCGAGCTGCAGCGTGCGCGGGATCGGGGTGGCGGTCATGACGAGCAGGTGCGGCGGCACCTGCGCCTTGGCCTGGAGCATCAGCCGCTCGGCCACGCCGAAGCGGTGCTGCTCGTCGACCACCACCAGCCCCAGGTCGCGATAGGTCACGCCCTGCTGGAAGATAGCGTGGGTGCCGACCAATATGTCGATATCCCCCGCTGCCAGCCCCATCAGCGTCGCCTCGCGGGCCTTGCCCTTGTCGCGCCCGGTGAGGATCGCGATCCGCACGTCGAGCCCGGCGAGCATCCGCGAGAGATTCTCGTAATGCTGGCGGGCGAGGATCTCGGTCGGCGCCAGCATCGCGCCCTGCGCACCGGCTTCGGCGGCGATCAGCAGCGCCATCGTCGCCACCAAAGTCTTGCCCGCGCCGACATCGCCCTGGAGCAGGCGGAGCATCGGCTGGCTCTGCGCCATGTCGCCTTCGATCTCGCGGATCGTCCGCGATTGGGCACCGGTGGGGGTATAGGGCAGCTGGAGCTTGTCGCGCAGCCGCCCGTCGCCGGTCAGCGGCCGCCCGCGCTTGGCCCGCGCTTCGCCGCGCACCAGCATCAGCGCGAGCTGGTTGGCAAACACCTCGTCATAGGCGAGCCGCTCGCGCGCCTTGGCATCGGCGGGGTCGGCATGGATGCGGGCGAGCGCTTCCTTCCAGTCCGGCCATTGGTGGCGGTCCTTCAGGCTCGGCTCGATCCATTCGGGCAGCTCGGGCGCGCGCTCGATCGCCTGGGCAGCCATCGCCGCGATCCGCTTGGAGGTGATCCCTTCCGAACAGGGATAGATCGCCTCGCGCCCGCCGCCGTCCGCCTCTTCGGGCACGGCGACCTCGGGATGCACGATCTGCAGCTCCTGGCCATATTGGTCGAGCTTGCCCGAGACCCAGCGCTTCTCGTTGAGCGGGAGCAGCTTCTTCGCCCAGCCCGAATTGCCGCCGAAGAAGACGAGGGAGACGTAATTGCCGTGCGCGTCCGCCGCCTGCACCCGGGCGGGCGAGCGCGGGCTGCTGCCGAAACGATAGCTCGTCGCGGTCAGCTCGATCGCGATGATCCGGCCTGCGTCCGATGCCATCAGCTCGCTGCGCGGGACCCGGTCGATAAAGCCGGTGGGCAGATGGAAGGCGACGTCGACCACCCGCGCCAAGCCGAGCCGTTCGAGCGGCTTGGCCAGCGTCGGGCCGATCCCCTTGAGCGCCGTGACTTCGGCAAAGAGTGGATTGAGTACGTCGGGCCGCATCGGGCCCGACCTAGTACCTGCAATGGCGCGCCGCTAGTGGGCGCGCGGGATCAATGGGAGACGATCCGCTGGCCGGCCGCCTCGATCGCGGCGAGCACTTCGTTGACGGTCGAGCCGACCACCACTTCGTGTGCGCCGTCGAACGAAAGCACGCCCACATCGTCACCGGCCATGTTGATCGTCGCCACGGTGCGCACCGACGCGATGTTCACCAGGATCGGGTCGCCGTTGATCGACTTGAGCATCACGAAACGCATATGGAAACAGCCTCTACGTAGAATGTCTTCCATTCTAGGAGGATCGCCGGCGGAGCGGGCGCGATCGCGCGAGAATGGCGCGATTAAGTTGCCGCTGGCGTTCACTTGCGCGGCAACCTATCTGGGGAACCGTATCCCGTCTTTCGCCGACCGCGCATTTTCGCGCTGCCGGCCATTTGCCGTTGAGGACCGAATGGACCGCGAAATCCGTCTCAAGCGCCTGCGTTTCCGTGCCTGGCACCGCGGCGTGAAGGAAGCCGACCTGCTGATCGGCGGCTTCTTCGACCAGCATGGCACCGGCTGGAACGACGCCGAGATGGACCTGTTCGAGGCCCTGCTCGAAGAGCAGGACGTTGATATCATGGCCTGGGCAATGGGAACCGCCGCCGTGCCAGAACGCTATGCCGGCACGGTAATGAACGCCCTCAAGACGCTGAATTACGTGCCGATTTCCAGATAACTCCCTCTCCCCTCCGGGGAGAGGGTCGGGGAGAGGGGAAGTGCGGCACGCTCTCCTCTCCTGCCCCTCTCCCGACCCTCTCCCCAATGGGGAGAGGGCTTTAGCTGAGCCAAGATGCCCGACCTCAAGACCATCCTCTCCGCGCAGAAGCCCCTCACCCTTGCGGGCGCCCCCACCGGCTTCCTTCCCTGGATGCTCGCCGATCTGGCGCGTACCGGGCGGATCACCGTGTTCGTCGCGCCGGACGAGGCGGCAATGCGCGCCGTGGCCGGCACCGCGCCCTATTTCGCGCCCGAGCTCGAGGTCCTCAGCTTCCCGGCCTGGGACTGTCTTCCCTATGACCGCGCCAGCCCGACGCTGCGCGTCATGGCCGAGCGCCTCGCCACGCTCCATGCGCTCCAGGCTGGCAGCGGCAACAGGCCGCGCCTGCTCGTCACCACGGTCAATGCCGTCACCCAGCGTACCCTGACGCCCTTCCGCATCCGCCAACTCGTCGCCCGCCTCGCGCCCGGCGAGCGTATCGGCCTCGACAAGCTTGCGGTGCTGCTCCAGGCCAATGGCTATGTCCGCGTCGACACGGTGAACGATTCCGGCGAGTTCGCCGTGCGCGGCGGCCTGGTCGATCTCTTCCCCTCGGGCGCCGAGCAGGCGCTGCGCCTCGATTTCTTCGGCGACGAGATCGAGAGCGTCCGCACCTTCGATCCGTCGGACCAGCGCACCACCGGCCGCATCGACGGCTTCACCCTGCTCCCGGCTTCCGAGGCGCTGCTCGACGAGGACTCGGTCAAGCGCTTCCGCACCCGCTACCGCGAGAAGTTCGGCGCCACCGCCACCGGCGACCCGCTCTACCAGGCGATCAGCGACGGCCGCCGCCTTGCCGGCATGGAGCATTGGCTGCCCCTGTTCGAGGATCGGCTGGAGACGCTGTTCGAGCATCTCCCCGGCGACGCGATCCTGATCCGCGACGCCGGCGATGCCGGCGCCGCGGAGGCCCGGTTCGAGGCGATCGCCGATTACCAGTCCAACCGCGTCCGCGCGCAGTCGGCCGATCCGGGCAGCTATCGCCCGCTCGCCGCCGATGCGCTCTATCTGGTGGCAAACGAGTGGGAGAAGCGCCTCGCCGACTGGCCGGCCCACACCTCGACGCCCTTCCACGAGCCCGAAAGCGCCACCGTCCTCGACTTCAACGTCGATGGACCGCGCGATTTCGCGCCCGAGCGCGCCGCCGGCACCAATGTCTATGAGGCGGTGGTCGAGCACGTCGCCAAGCTGCGCAAGTCGGGCAAGAAGCCGATCCTCGCCAGCTATTCGAACGGCGCCCGCGAGCGCCTGACCGGGCTGCTCGCCGATCACGGGCTCAAGACCGCGCGCAAGGCCGAGAGCTGGCACGAGGCGATGGGCATCGCCGACAGCGCCGTCGCGATGATCGTGCTGCCGCTCGACCATGGCTTCGCCGCGCCCGACGTGTCGGTGCTGACCGAGCAGGACATGCTCGGCGACCGCCTCGTCCGCCGCGCAAAGCGCCGCAAGTCGACCGACGCCTTCCTCAACGAGCTGGCGACGCTGTCGCCGGGCGATCTTGTGGTGCACGTCGATCACGGCATCGGCCGCTACGAGGGCCTCACCCAGATTCCGGTGCAGAAGGCGCCGCACGATTGCGTCGCCCTCACCTATGCGGGCGGCGACAAGCTCTATGTGCCGGTCGAGAATCTCGAGGTCCTGAGCCGCTACGGCGCGGGCGAGGAAGGCGCGACGCTCGACAAGCTGGGCGGCGAGGCGTGGCAGCGCCGCAAGAGCCGTATGAAGGAGCGGATCCGCGAGATCGCGGGCGAGCTCATCGCCACCGCGGCCAAGCGCGCCACCCGCCCCGCCGAAGTCGCCGAGCCCGATGCCGGCGGCTACCCCGCGTTTGTCGACCGCTTCCCCTATGAGGAGACCGACGACCAGGACCGCGCGATCGGCGACGTGCTCGAGGATCTCGCGGCGGGCCGGCCGATGGACCGGCTCATCGTCGGCGATGTCGGCTTCGGCAAGACCGAGGTGGCGCTGCGTGCCGCCTTCGTCGCGGCGATGGCCGGCATGCAGGTCGCGGTGGTCTGCCCGACCACGCTGCTGGCCCGCCAGCACTTCAACAACTTCTCGCAGCGTTTCGAGGGCTTCCCGATCAAGGTCGGCCGCCTCTCCCGCCTCGTCGGCACCACCGAGATGAAGGCGACTAAGGAAGGCGCCGCCGACGGCACGATCGACATCGTCGTCGGTACCCATGCGGTGCTGGCCAAGGGCGTCGAGTTCAAGCGGCTCGGCCTGGTCATCGTCGACGAGGAGCAGCGCTTCGGCGTGACGCACAAGGAGCGGCTCAAGGCGATGAAGGCGGACGTCCATGTCCTCACCCTCACCGCCACCCCGATCCCGCGCACGCTGCAGATGGCGATGTCGGGCCTGCGCGAGCTGTCGGTGATCCAGACCCCACCGGTCGATCGCCTGGCGGTGCGCACCTATGTCATGCCCTGGGACCCGGTCGTACTGCGCGAGGCGCTTCTCCGGGAACATTATCGCGGCGGCCAGGCCTATTTCGTCACGCCGCGCGTCTCGGATCTGCCCGAGATCGAGGAGTTCCTGCGCAACGACGTGCCCGAGATCAGCTTCGTCGTCGCGCACGGCCAGATGGCGGCGGGCGAGGTCGAGGAGCGGATGTCCGCCTTCTACGACCGCAAGTACGACCTGCTCGTCTCGACCACGATCATCGAGAGCGGCATCGACATCCCCTCGGCCAACACGCTGATCATCAACCGCGCCGACAAGTTCGGCCTCGCCCAGCTCTACCAGCTGCGCGGGCGCGTCGGCCGCTCCAAGACGCGCGCCTATGCGTACCTCACCACGCCCGCCCAGCGGCTGATGACCGAGGCGGCGGAGAAGCGGCTCAAGGTGCTGTCCGACCTGGAGAGCCTTGGCGCCGGCTTCCAACTCGCCAGCCACGACCTCGACATCCGCGGCGCCGGCAACCTGCTCGGCGACGAGCAGTCCGGCCATATCAAGGAAGTCGGCTACGAACTCTACCAGTCGATGCTGGAAGAGGCGATCCTCGACGCCAAGGCCGGCGGCCTGCGCGACGAGCGCCCGCGCGACCTGTCGCCGCAGATCACCGTCGACGCCCCGATCATGATCCCCGAGGACTATGTCCCCGACCTGGACCTCCGCATGGGCCTCTATCGCCGCCTCAACGAGATCGAGGACCGAGGCGGGATCGAATCCTTCGCCGCCGAGCTGATCGACCGCTTCGGCAAGCTGCCCGAGGCGACCGAGAATCTGATCACCCTGATCGAGGCCAAGCTCAACGCCAAGCGCGCCTGCATCGCCAAGCTCGATGTCGGGCCGAAGGGCGCGCTGGTCACCTTCCACGACGACAAGTTCCCCAATGTCGAGGGCCTGCTCGCCTATGTCGACAAGCTCGAGGGCACGGCGAAGCTGCGGCCGGACATGAAGCTGGTCATCACCCGGGCCTGGGCCACCCCCCAGGCCCGGCTCAACGGCGCGCTCCAGCTTTCGCGCGGGCTCGCCAAGGCCGCAGGATGATTGACCGCGATCAAAAATGACGCGGTAAAACAAGGCGCAAGGCACCGCCCGGGGGGAGTCTTCCTAGAATGGGAGCAAACCCCTTGGGAGAACTCCAGAAGTGACCGATCCTCTTTCGCCCCGTCTCGCGTTCATGGAGATGGATGCCGCCCAGCGCGCCACGCTTTCCGGCAGCAGCGCGCTGATCCGCTCGGTGATCGGCAAGGCCCTCGACCATTTCTACGCCCACGTCCGCCAGACGCCGGAGACCGCCCGCTTCTTCGCCAATCCCGATCACATGCGCGGCGCCCAGTCGGCGCAGGAAAAGCATTGGGCCCACATCGTCGAGGCGCGCTTCGACGACAGCTATTACCAGAGCGTCCGCCGCATCGGCGCCACCCATGCCCGCATCGGCCTCGAGCCGCGCTGGTATGTCGGCGGCTATGCGCTGGTGCTCGAGCAGTTGCTTAACGAGACCATGGCCCGCACCTCGCTGTGGCGCCGCCTGCTCGGCGTGCTGCGCCCCCGCACCGCCGCCACCCTGCCCGCCGCGCTGGTCAAGGCCGCGCTGCTCGACATGGAACTGTCGATCTCGCTCTATATCGAGGAGGAGCAGGTCGCCCGCGAAAAGGCCGTCCAGACGCTCGACGAGGCGCTCGCCGCGCTCGCCGAGGGCGACCTCACCCGCCAGCTCTCGCACATGCCCGCCACCTATGCCTCGCTCGAGCGCAGCTACAACCACACGCTCGACAAGATGCGCGCGATGATCACCGCGGTCGCCGCCGGCACCCGGCGGATCAACGGCACGATCCACGAGATCGCCCAGGCCTCTGACGATCTCGCCCGCCGCACCCAGGCCAATGCCGCCAGCCTCGAGCAGACCAGCGCCGCGATCACCCAGATGGACAGCCGTTCGCGCAACACCGCCCAGGCCGCCCAGTCGACCGTCGTCCGCGCCGACCAGGCCATCGCCACCGTCGATGACGGCCGCAGCGTCGCCGGCCAGGCGGTCGAGGCGATGCACCGCGTGGCGGACAGCGCCAAGGGCATCGACGCAGTGATCGAGGGGCTCGACAAGATCGCCTTCCAGACCCGCGTCCTCGCGATGAACGCCGCGGTCGAGGCCGGACGTGCCGGCGAGGCGGGACGCGGCTTCGCGGTCGTCGCCGACCTCGTCTCCGCCCTTGCCATGCGCGCCGAGGAGGAAGCCGGCCGCGCCCGCGAGCAGCTCACCCACACCCAGGCCGAGGTGGTCACCGCGGTCGACGCGGTGATGAAGGTCGATGGCGCGCTCGCCAACATCTCCAGCGACGTCGGCGAGGTCCATTCGCTGCTCGGCACCATGGCGCAGGACAACAACGCCCAGGCCGTCGCGATCGGCGAGGTCTCCACCGCGATCGGCACGATGGACCAGGGCACGCAGCAGAATGCCGCGATGGTCGAACAGACCTCCGCCGCCACCCGCACGCTGAGCCAGGAAGCCGAGACGCTCGCCGAGCTGACCGCCGCCTTCCACACCGATGCGGCGGACCGTGCCGCACGCGCGAACGGACGGCATCCGATCATCAGCGGCAGCGTGCGCAACCTGCCCGCCGCCGCGGTCTCGGCACTGCGCGCGCCCTTCTAGAAGGGCGCCGGCACGACGCCCCGGTATTTTTGCGTAGTTGCGCATGCTGCAGCTGCGTTCAGGATGTCCGGGAATATTTGTCGATCGGCGCGCATGGCCGCTCCGGCAGGGCTTTGGGAGCCCGCCGGCGGTCTCCGCGCCTTTGTGGGCTTCGTTGTATTGAAGTCGACCCGATTTGGCAGGTTTCGTGTTGAACCAACCAGAGCAAGGCTGCGTATCAGGCCGTGACGGATGTGATGGAATCAGGCGTGACCCTTGAAGGGGCCGCTCGTGGGGAGCTAGGCTTGAGGGAGCCGGATAGTTTCGACCAACGCCGATTGTTGACCGAAGCTATGGCCCGGTTGTCGCGCGCCAACTCGATCGACGAACTGGTCACCGTGCTGCGGGAGTGCGCGCGCAAGATTGCCCGCTGCGATGGCGTCACCGTCATCCGGCGCACCGGCGATCGCGTAGCCTATATCGCAGAGGACGCGATGTCTCCGCTATGGAGCGGCTCGGATTTCCCGATCGAGAATTGCATCTCGGGCCTCGCCATTGTCGAGGCGCGGCCGATCCACATCCCGGACATCTATGAGGATGACCGGGTGCCGGTGGACGCCTATCGCCCCACCTTCGTGCGCAGCATGTCGATGTATCCGATCGGGCTGATGGGCCCGAGCATGGCGATGGGCGCCTATTGGGCCACATCCGGCCCGGCCGATCCGAGCACCACTGCCCTGCTTGGCAGCCTGGCGCGCTATGCCGGCGTCACGCTGAACCGCGTCACCGAAGGCCGCGGCGCCGATCCGGCGGCTTAGCCGTCAAGGAAACCCTTACGTGCTCCTGCGAAAGCAGGAGCACAGGGTAGTCAGGCACTCCGCCAGCCTGGGCTCCTGCTTTCGCAGGAGCACCGGGATTAGGCAAAATAACCCAGCCCAGATCCCAACGCTAAGTCCCCCTTCCGCTTGCGGGAGGGGAGCAGAAGAAGCTCAGCGAACCGCAACCCCCTCCTCGATCTCCGCCTCCAGCTCCTCGATCGAGAATTTCTCCCGCTCCATGCTGAAGCCGCCGGCCGCGGCGAGGTCGATCGTCCAGTTGCCGCTCGCCAGGATGCCCTGGTCGTCCACGCCGCCTTCGTAGAGCACCGCGTGGTTCAGGCGCCCGCGATACTGCTTCACGAACTGGATCAGCCCGCCGCTGCGCCGCCCGGCGACCGAGGCGCGGCGCACCCCGCCCCCTCCATCCGGCTCGCTGATCGATCCGGAGAACACCCCGCCCGATTCCTCCAGCACCGCGATGAAGCCATTGTGCTCGCGGCCGGAGCTGCTCGCATAATGGCCGTACCAGACGCCGCTCATGTCCCGCGGATCGCTCATGCCCGGCTCACCAGCTGGGCGAGCGCGGGCACGTCGACCGGCCCGGCGCACAGGAAGCCCTGGAAATACTGGCAGCCTTCCTTGGCGAGCAGGTCGAGCTGCTCAGGCGTCTCCACCCCTTCCGCGACCACGGCGAGCCCTAGCGAGCGCGCCATGTCGATCACCCCGCGCACCACCACCCGGTCGCGATGCGAGCCGGTGATGTCCTGGCTGAGCTTCTTGTCGATCTTCAGATAATCGAGCGGCAACGCCTTCAGATAGGCCAGGCTCGAATAGCCGGTGCCGAAATCGTCGATCGCCACCCGGCACCCCGCCGCCCGCAACAGGGTGAGCAGCCTCGCCGCCTCGCCCAGGTCGGACATGATGCCGCTCTCGGTCAGCTCCACGGTCAGGCGGTTGCGCGGGAAGCCGCTCGCATCGATCCGGCCGAGCAGCGCATCGACGAAGCCCGAACGGGCGACATCGGCGGCGGTGACGTTGATCGACAGGCGCAGCTTGCTCAGCGACATCGGCCAGTTGGCGGCCGCCGCCAGCGCACGGCGCTGGACATGGTCGGAAAGCGTCGCGTCGAGCCCCGCCCGCTCGGCCGCGGCGAACAGCGTCTCCGCACCCAGCTCGCCGAACTCCGGATGGTTCCAGCGCGCCAGCGCCTCTACCCCGACGATCTGCCCCGTGGCGATCGAGACCTGGGGCTGGAACAGCACGCCGATCTCGCCGCGCTCCAGCGCGCGGTGGAGGTTGTCGACCAGCGCGTCGACCGGCGGCGCGCCCTTCTCCAGCGGCACGTCGCCGAGCAGCGTCTCGCTCGCCCGGCGGAGCAGGATTGCGGCGCTGTCGCCCGCCCGGCTCTCCGCAGTCACCAATCGGGCACCCAGCGGCGCGATGTCGCCGCCGGCGACGAAGGGCCGCGCCAGCGCATCCTCCAGCCGGGCCAGCGCGGTGCCGATCCGGGCCGCATCGGCATCGTCGCTGGCGACGAGGAATTCCGATCCGCCGATCCGCGCGACGATCGCGCCCTTGCCCAGCGCGTCGCGGGCCACTTCGCCCACCCGGCGCGAGACACTGCGCAGCAGCTCGTCGCCGACATTGCGGCCATAGGCGGTGTTCACCGTGTCGAACCGGGTCAGCCCGATCAGGATCACGCCCACCTTGCCGCCCTCGGCCAGGCGCCGGTCGATCCAGCGCCGCGCGCTGGGCCCGTCACGCGCGCCGGTCAGCGCATCGCGCACCGCCGCATTGGCATCGGGCGCCACGCCGAGTGCCTCCACCAGCGCATGCAGCCGGTTGGTCTGCGCGTCATATTGCAGGTGCTGCACCACCCGTCCCACCCCGGCCAGGTCATGGGCGAAGGCAGTGGAAGGCGTCTCGGCGTTCAACCGCTTCAATGCGCTGCGCGCGAGCGTCCGGTCGGCCGGATCGAGCCGGGCGAAGAAGCTTCGCGTACCCGGCGCCTCGGGCAGGCCGAGCAGGCTCGCCAGTGCCGGGGTCAGCTGCAACGAGCGCATGCCGGGATCGAAGCGCCAGCCCAGCGGCTCGGGCGGCCCCTTCTCCTGCCCGTGCCATCCCGAGAGCCGCTCGACATGGCGCTGGGCGAAGCGAATCGCATGCGCCATCGCCGCCGAGGACATCGGGCTCGACAGGAAATGCGTCGCGCCCGCGTCGAAGAAGTGGCGCATGTGCACCGTGTCGCTCTGCGAGACGAGGATCAGCATCGCTGCGCCGTGCGCCTCGATCGTGGCCCCCAGCACCTTGGAGGCGTCCATCCCCTCGGAAAGCGCCCCGCGCGCGTCGATCACCGCGACGGCGGCGCCGCTCGCCAGAAAGCGCCGTTCCAGCGCATCGGAGCGCCGCGCCGCGACGACCCGCCAGCCGCCTCCCGCCGCTGCGGCCGCCACTTCGTCGCGCTGGCGAAAGCTGAGGACGAACACCGGTGCCGCATCAGCGTTGGCGCTTTCGATGACTGTGAAATCTTCGGACATTCCGCTCTCGATAACGCGAACGCTTGCCCACCGCTATCTTCAAGCTTACCTGCCTTTACATGGCAGCCGCGCCCGCCTTGATCGATGCCCATGGCCGCGCGATCCAGTATTTGCGCATTTCGGTCACGGATCGCTGCGACCTGCGTTGTCGCTATTGCATGTCGGAGAACATGCGCTTCCTGCCGCGCAGCGAATTGCTGAGCCTCGATGAGCTCGCGCTGGTCGCCGATCGCTTCATTGCGCGCGGGGTGCGCAAGATCCGCCTCACGGGCGGCGAACCGCTGGTGCGCAGCGACACGCTCGACCTGGTCCGCCGCATCGGCAGCCATCTCGGCCAGGGACTCGACGAAGTTACCCTCACCACCAACGGCACCCGCCTCGCCGAACATGCCGGCGCATTGGCCGATGCCGGCGTGCGCCGGGTCAATGTCAGCCTCGACAGCCGCGATCCGCAGGCCTTCCGCCACATCACCCGCCATGGCGACATCGCGAAGGTGCTCGCGGGCATCGATGCGGCCCAGGCCGCCGGCCTGGCGGTGAAGCTCAACATGGTCGCGCTGAAGGGGCTGAACGAGGGCGAGATCGCCCCGATGCTCACCTGGGCCGCCGAGCGCGGCATGGACCTGACGCTGATCGAGACCATGCCGCTCGGCGAGATCGACGAGGATCGCACCGATCGTTTCCTGCCGCTCACCGGCGTGCTCGCCGATCTGCGCGACCGCTTCGAGCTGCTTCCCGATACCCACCGCACCGGCGGCCCGGCGCGCTATTGGCGCGTTGCGGGCACCGAGACTCGGCTGGGCCTGATCACGCCGCTCAGCGCCAATTTCTGCGACGGATGCAACCGCGTCCGCCTCGCCACCGATGGAAAGCTCTATATGTGCCTCGGCCATGACGAGGGCGTGGATCTCAAGGCCGCGTTGCGCGGCCACGGGCTCGCCGGCCTCGACGACGCGATCGACGGCGCGCTGCGCCGCAAGCCCGCGCGCCACGATTTCCGCATTGCCGCCGGCGCCGCGCCGGCCACGCGCCGCCACATGAGCGTCACCGGCGGATGAGCCAGCTCCGCGCGCTGTTCGCATCGCCCACCGAACCTGCCCAGCTCGCCGCCGACGAGCTGCGCGAGGCCTATGACTGGGTGCCGCTCGAAGAGGCCGAAGCCATCGTCGCATTGGGCGGCGACGGCTTCATGCTCCAGACGCTGCACACGCTGCTCGAAGGGCGCCGCAACGTGCCCGTGTTCGGGATGAACCTGGGCACCATCGGCTTCCTGATGAACGACTGGCGGCGCGAGGGGCTCGACGAGCGGCTGGCGCGGGCCAAGCCGTTCAAGGTCAGCCCGTTGCGGATGGAGGCGGTCAATGCCGCCGGCGAGCGGTTCGAGCTGCCTGCGATCAACGAAGTCTCGTTCCTGCGCGAGACGCGCCAGACCGCCAAGCTCGAGATCACGGTCAACGACCGCGTGGTGCTGCCCGAGCTGGTCTGCGACGGCATGCTCATCGCGACGCCCGCTGGCTCGACCGCGTACAATCTCTCGGTCCAGGGCCCGATCCTGCCGCTCGGCTCGGGGATGCTGGCTATGACGCCGATCAGCCCCTTCCGGCCGCGGCGCTGGCGCGGGGCGATCCTCCCGGACAAGGCGCGCATCTCGATTCGCGTGCTCGAGGCGGACAAGCGCCCGGTCAGCGCCGTCGCGGACCAGCGCGAGGTGCGCGACGTGGCGCGGGTCGAGATCGGAATCGACCATCACCGCGACCTCACCTTGCTCTTCGATCCCGAGCATGCGCTGGATGATCGCATTACGATGGAACAATTCGTCGCCTGACCCCTTGCAATCCTCGAAAACCCGCTGCATAGGGCCGCCTCCGCCGCGGTTCACCGCGCGGAAAGATGGTGATCCCTGATAGCTCAGCGGTAGAGCTCTCGACTGTTAATCGAGCGGCCGTAGGTTCGAATCCTACTCAGGGAGCCACCACAACCTCCTGAAAATCAAATATTTTCCCGAAAGCGCGGCGCATTCATGCGTGCGCGATGTTCGTCATGCTCGCCGCACGAAAAAGCCCCGCCCGTGGGGGAACGGGCGGGGCTTCGGGGCCTGGGGGACAGGCCCTCGGGGGGAAGGCGTCAGATGAACTCGGGGCCGCGCGGCAACGTCAGGACGAAGACCGCGCCCTCGCCCGGCTCGGAAGGCTCGATGGTCAGCGTGCCGTCATGCGCGTCGACGATCGTCTGCGAGATCGCCAGGCCGAGGCCGGTGCCGTCGACCTTGGTGCTCACCATCGGCTCGAAAAGATGCTCGCGGATCGCCGGGGCGACACCCGGGCCGGTATCGGCGACGCGGATGCGGATGCGGCTGCCTTCGGTCCAGGTGGCGATCTCGATCCGCCGCACCGGGCTGTTCCACATCGCCTGCGCCGCATTGAGCAGCAGGTTCGACAGCACCATCTCGAGCTGGATGCGATCGCCCAGCACGCAGGTCGCGCCCGGCGCGAAGCTGCGGACGACTTCGACATCCTCTAGGCACGACAGCCGCGCGCTCACCGCGTCGAGCATCTCGACCAGGCATTCGGGGCGCGCATCGATCGCGCCCGTCTTCACGAAGGCGCGCATGCGCAGCACGATGTCCGAGGCGCGCGCGGTCTGCGCCGCGGCGTCCTCGATATAGCCGAGCAGCTGCTCGAGGCCGTGGATCCGCTGGCGGATCACCGCCGCGCAGCCTTCCATGTAATTGCTCGCCGCGGTCAGCGGCTGGGCAAGCTCATGCGCCATCGCCGCCGCCATCGCGCTCATCGCCGTCAGGCGCGCACGCGCATCGGGCGCGCCCAGGCCGCAGGCCCCGAGCGGCGAATCATTTGCCGGAAAAGGAATCGACTCGGCCACCAGATCCGGACCGTTACCGCTACCAACATCACACCTGACGGCCGATGCGCCATCGAAACCCATGTTATTTTCTCCGTGCCCCGACCGGTTCCTGCCCAGGAAACCGGTATCCCAAGTCTTCTTTATGATGAGCTGCGACAAGCTGCTTTGCATTTCACGCCAGCCACTTGGCAGTTTGCGCCACGCTGCATAAGATTCGGAATGTTCCGGATGCACTCCGGGCATGGGGAGGGCCCTGCATGACCTCAGGACGTGCAGCCATATTGATGAACTATGTGTCGGTCGCCCTTGAAGTTGGCCTCGATCCTTATCGCATTCTTGCCGACACCGGCGTCAGCCCCTCCCAATTACGCAATCCGGAGGCGCGGCTGCCCAGAGGCGCGATAGCCTCCATCCTCGAACGTTCGGCGATGGAGGCCAATTGCCCGCAATTCGCGATGCTGATCGCAGAGCGCCGCGACCTTTCCTCGCTCGGCCCCGTCAGCCTCGTCCTCCAGCAGCAGGAAACGCTGGAAGATGCGATCCGCACGCTGATCCGCTACCAGCATCTGCTCGGCGACCTGCTCACCTTCCACCTCGAGATCGAGGGCGACAGCGCCGTGGTGCGCACGCAGATCGTCAGCAACATCGATTTCGTGCCGCGCCAGGCACATGAAGCCGTCGCCGCCATCCTGTCACGCGCCTTCACCGAAGTGGGCGGCGAGGCGTGGAAGCCCGCATGTCTGCACTTCATGCACGCCGCCCCACGCTCGCTAGAAGTGCATCACCGCGTGCTTGGCTGCCCGGTGATCTTCGGAAGCGACATCAACGGCGTGGTCTACAACCGCGAGGCGCTGCGCGCGCGCAATCCGAGCTACCGCTCGAACCTCGCTGCCTATGCGAACAGCTATTTCGAGGCGCAATTCCCATCCGCGCCGCCGATCTCCGAAACCGATCGCACCCGCCGCGCCCTGTATCTGATGCTCGCGTCGGGCAACGCCTCGATAGAGAGCGTGGCGCGCCAGATCGGCATCTCCCCGCGCACGCTGCAACGCCGGCTGGAAGCGGAGGGAACTGGGTTCAGCGCAGTGCTCAACGGGGTCCGGCGCGAGCTGGTCGTCCGCCACCTGCTCAACAACGTCCAGCCCGTCGCCACGGTCGGCGAGATGCTCGGCTATGCCTCGCCCGCCGCCTTCACCCGCTGGTTCACCTCCGAATTCGGCATGTCGCCCAGCGCCTGGCGCCGTTCGGCGAACGACGAACCTCCGCCGCCGCAGCCACCACCGGCGGAGGACGACCTGGCACGCACGGGCTGGCCGGGGATCAACGCGCCGCCGCCTGTGTGAAGGCGAAGCGATCGCGCACCCGGCGGTTGAAATAGCGCCCCTTGGAGATCGCCTTCCTCATGCCCTCCGCGATCCGCGCCGGCACCTGATGATAGCTGTAGCGGCGCCCGCTCACGAAGACGATGTCGAGCCGATGTTCGGCTTTGTCATAGGCCCAGCTCCGGATCACACTCGACGGCATCCCTGCCCAACGCGCGGATAGCCACACCGCTCCCCTTGCGACTCCCCCCCGCGCCTGCGATGTTCCGTCGATGCGCGATCTCGACACTTTCATCGCCGGGCTGCCCAAGGCCGAGCTTCATCTGCACATCGAGGGCAGCCTCGAGCCCGAGCAGATGTTCGCCTTCGCCCAGCGCAACAATGTCGCCATCCCCTTCGCCTCGGTCGAGGAAGTGCGAGCGGCCTATGAATTCTCGAACCTCCAGGACTTTCTCGACATCTACTATGCCGGCGCCGACGTGCTGCGCACCGAGGAGGATTTCCGAGACCTGGCGCTCGCCTATTTCGAGCGGGTGGCGGACGACGGCGTGGTCCATGCCGAGATCTTCTTCGATCCGCAGACCCACACGCACCGCGGCATCCCCTTCGGCGTGGTCGCCAACGGCCTGCTCGCCGGGATGGACGAGGCCGAGCAGCGGCTCGGCATCACCTCGAAGCTGATCCTCTGCTTCCTGCGCCACCTGGACGAGGAAGACGCGTTCAAGACGCTGACCCAGGCCCAGCCCTGGCTCGACCGGATCGCCGGAGTCGGCCTCGACTCGTCGGAACTCGGCCATCCGCCCTCCAAGTTCGAGCGCGTCTTCGCCGCAGCCGCCGCGATGGGCCTCAAGCGCGTCGCCCATGCCGGCGAGGAAGGCCCGCCCGCCTATGTCGAGGAAGCGCTCGACCTGCTCGCGGTCGACCGGCTCGACCATGGCAATCGCAGCCTCGAGGATCCGGCGCTGGTCGCCCGCCTCGCCCGCTCTTCGATGACGCTCACCGTCTGCCCGCTCTCCAACGTCAAGCTGTGCAACGTCGCCTCGGTCGACGTCCACCCGATCGACCGGATGCTGGAGCTTGGCCTGCGCGCCACGGTGAACTCCGACGATCCGGCCTATTTCGGCGGCTATGTCGCCGACAATTACCGGGCGATCGCCCAGGGCCGCACGCTCAGCAGGCGCGACCTGGTGACGCTGGCACGGAACAGTTTCCTCGGTTCGTTCCTTTCCGATGCGGAAGTTGCCGCGCATCTCGCCAAGGTAGACGCCTATGCGGAGGAACACGCTTGAGCATCGTCTTCACCCATTTCACCCATGACGAGATGGTCGCGGGCGTCCACGCCATCGCCGAGGCGGCGGAAGCCTGGACCCCGACCCTGCTCGTCGGCATCGGCCGCGGCGGGCTGACGCCGGCGGTGTTCCTGTCGCACCGCATGGGGCTGCCCTTGGTCTCGATCGACCATTCGACCAGGATCGCGCAGTTCGGCGAGGAACTGGTCTCGGTCCTCGCCAGGCGGACCCGCGACGGCGACCGGCTGCTGTTCGTCGAGGACATCAACGACAGCGGCAGGACGATCGGCGAGATCCGCAATGCGCTGGCCGGCGAAGGCGCCATCGCCAGCCGCATCCGCTTCGCCGTGCTGCTCGACAATGTCCGTTCCTCGCAACGGGTGGATTATCGCGCGCGGCAAATCGACCGATCGGTCGACAAGGACTGGTTCGTCTTCCCCTGGGAGGCCATGGCCCCGCGCGAGACGCTCGCCGTGGAGGCGATGGAAGTTCCCGAGCGACTCGCGTGACTTGCTGCAGGTCGTTCAGCCGCCGTCAATCGTACTTATGGCACGCTCCGTCGTGGACACATCCCTGCCGGCGCGCGTTCGTTCC